>OJCB01000021.1_pt1 | contig 85974 bp, 77 predicted proteins | sample 1591501 | NCBI WGS metagenome assembly OJCB01 (sample SAMN05416813, study PRJEB24817) | seawater metagenome | isolation source: Sea water | place: Canada:Atlantic | collected 2013-07 | reverse complement strand
CACGATCCTTCTTGCTCAGGACTTGATCCCGGGCGTCCAAGGAGTCCATCAGTTCCGTCGCCAGGGCACGGAGCTGATCGGCAGAGAGATGGTTGATATCGGGGCGCTGAGTCATGCCCCTTAGTATGCCAAGCCCTTGTGCTGCAAGCGATTCGCAGTTTTGGCTATGGCGATATCACTCAGCTTGTGGTTACAGGATAGAGATAACGCCGTCGGCCCCAAGGCGTTGCCAGGGTAAGCCCTGAACCAGGGCGGATAACTGTTCCTCAGTCAGTCGCAGTTGGTCACCGCGCCAGGTTTCGCCCCAGTGGAACTTACCCCGGTTCAGCCGACGGGCACACAACCAGATGCCCAGGCCATCGTGGATCAAGACCTTCATCCGGTTGCCCCGTTTGTTGGTGAACAGGTAAGCACAATGAGGCCTGGCAGAACCAAAGACCTGAATAACCCGTGCCAGGGCCTTATCGGGCCCGGCTCGCATATCCAGCGGTTCGGTCGCCAGCCAGATCTCGTCGATTCGGATCATCCCAGCAGATCCCGAAGCAAAGCAGCACACTGGTGCGCCTGCTCCGCAGGCCACTCCACCACGACTGCGCCACCGGCGCGGGGAATCTCGATGCGGATGGTGCTACTCTTATCAGAGACTGATCGGTTGCCCGATGCAGAGGTTGCCGCTGGAAGATTAACTGGAACAAATCCCGGTGTTTTATCCGCTCGCTGCGCTTCACTCATCCAGCGCCGGACCATGTTGGCGTTGAGGCCGTTATCCAGGGCGATCCGGGAAACGGAGGCACCAGGTGCCAGACATTGGGCGACAATCTCAGCTTTGAATTCCCGGGAAAACCGGCGACGGCGCTGATAGGGTTTGGTTTCGCTTAAGTCGTTCATGTTAAGTGTCCACTAGAAAATAAGTGGACACTATCCTGACGGCAGCAGCGCCAGGCTCAAGATGGGATTACCGGACGCTTACAGCTCGGCTCTTCCTGGACAGACCTTTGGTTTTGCAGCCAGGGTCACAAGATGCATGAGGCCAGACAGGAAGTCCGTTGGATGTTCAGCAAAAACCGGAGCATTTCTTGAGGGTAGATCAATAACCTAAACTACTTCAGTCTCCAATGGGCGTCATGATCCAAGTGTTGCAGCTTTAAACCTGTGCACCTTTAACCCATCTGTCATATCGGCGCCATATCGCACCAAATCCCTCGTCATGAATGGTTCCTGTTGCCATACCACTGCCAGTACTCAGGCGGGCACGGAAATACTTGAACTCAAAGGTTTCTTCACGTGGATCAAAATACTCAATGGCTGCATCTAATAACAAATCCCAAAAAATCACGATGTTCCCACATCGATCGATCAATTCAGGATTCATGTCAGTAGTGAGCGCAAGTACGACTGGGTGGTCGCTTTTTTCCGGAGGCTGAAATTCCGGATGGGAGCGCCTATAGTCATCTATCAAGGCTTCCAGGGTTTCTCGTCCCATTGAATCACTCATAATTTTCGCCACATTGGACCTTTGTTATTGCTTCATAGGCTGGCCAAAACCAAGTCATCTTGAGGCCCGAGTGTCGATTTAATAGTTCGCTGAGTAGAGGGTTTCGGGTTGATCTTCCGGTGATTCTCATCCGAAACAAGCGACAGCCAGACGCGGAATAGCCTTTCATCAAATTTTGAACCTATTTGGTTTCGGTGAGAATGTAGCCAAAACACTCTTCATCTACCGACACGCAAAGCTTGGTGTTGCAGTACTGGCATCGGAAAGCCGGATAATCAAAGTAGGCCTCTTCGAGGTAGTTAGGTGAAATTCCGCTGCCGCAGCCAGGACACTCTTTCATGGCGAGTGCTTCGGCATTCATTTCCTTAATCTCTTCTAGCGGCGTTTGCGCCAATACTTGATTTACTTTATCCAACGACAGCCCAGCTTTTATCAAACGATCCGATAAAAGATGAACGGCGACATTGTTCATGATTTTTCTCATTTTTCCGGGTCATTAAGAATAGCCCGGTCCTCATCGTCACGTTCTTTTGACATAAGTCTTTGCTCACGTGGCCCCGAATAAAAATGCAGGAAAGGAATGCCGCCTGCTAATCGTTTTAGGCTTGCTTGTTGTCGCAGATTTTCGATTTGGGGCGTCATACCCTTTCAGTACTTGGCATCGTCTTTTGCAACTCCCTGCGTAACGCTTCAGTATCATCCAGGTTCACTTCATCACCGATGCCTCCTTCTGGTGTCACGACATAAAGCTTGCCCGCGTCCCGCGTCAGGAATAACACTTGCCCATAGGAGCCTGGGATATGCATCGATTTGCGTCGAGCGTCCTTCACATCGTGCTTAGTTTCGACCAGGCGTTGTACAGGGGTGTCACCGTCAACATGCGACAGACAGACCACGAAATCTGGGTAGAAAAAGTTGTTATGCTCTCCGCGAAGTAGTCGCACTGCATACGGTTTTTTGTCCGGATTTCGGAACCACCAGGCAACGTAATCAGCCCGATCCAAAGCCCGTGCGAACGCCAGCTCATCATTATTGAGCGAGAAGGTCTTATCGTAACGGCCTGCACGGATCGTCGTTGTATCACCGCTCGATCCCAACGCCCACTCCCCCTCACTCATGAGCACCCGATCCTCGTATAGCATTGTGCTTTCAATCTGATCAAGCGCTTCATGTGATGGGGGCAGCACACCGTACAGATTGTTTTTTGAAGGCGTTAGGCCAATGTCAGCCGGGAATAGCATGACGTCCGGCAGCGGCTCCGCATCCGACGACGTTGCCCGTTTAGCGATTTCCGCATATAGCCCTTCTTCCAATTCTTTAGCCAAGATTCGAACAAGCCACTCTGACGCCATACGCAGCGATCGCTTCAGCTCAGCAGAATCAGACGTATCGAGATCCATGTCCTGCATCATTTCGAGGAACGTCGGCTTGATGCGCTTGGCCAAAGTATCCAGCAAGATAATATGATCAGGCGTTTCAATCTGAGGCAGGTTGTTCATAACAGCTCGGGCTTCTTTCGCCACGGTATCGCGATCAAGCTCAATTACAACCGCGGCATCAGCCTTAATCGCCCCGCTAGTCAGCTCGGTGTGTACCTCTCGTTCACGCAGGCGACCAAGTGCCGCACGTATCGCATCTTTCAGGTACAGGTCAGGAATGGTAACTCGCGTTGCGACCGCCCTAACGATGGCTTCCATGGTTTCGATGTTGGGGCGATCTTCGCGCTTCAATGAAACTGGTAGCGACTGCACATCACGGTTAATTGTGTACGCCCTGATGCCACGCTGTTTCAATATATCGAGCCACTCATCATAGGTACCGGCTAGAGCCGGATTAGGGGCGCAAGAAATCACTTTCTCAGGAGCCGGCTGATCGAGTTGCGCCTCGCCCTCCCACAACTCGACTTGGCTGTGTTGGTCATTAGCCAGCGGACCACGGTTAGCTTTGTCGACTTGGACCGACGTTGTTGCCGATCCCGCTGTTTCCGTTGTCGAGGTCGAAGTACTGGGAAGCGGTAAACGCGATGTTATTTCTCGTTGGGTCGAAGGCTTGTTTGTGTAAAGCGTTGCACCGCCTCGAGTTACCCGTTCCTTGAGCCGTTCGGTTTCGGCCTCCAGTGACGAGCGGATGCTATCTGTCACCTGGATCGCCTGCTGATACCCCTTCTGAGCATCGGCATTGGCGAGGTACACATACGCTGTATTGAAGTCATCAGGAATGTCGCTTGCCCTGCTATATGTAGCTCGGATCACCCGAGATACACGCATAACTCGGCCAATGAACTGCATTGCAAAATCAGCGTCATTTACCGCTTTCGTGGACGCCAGCACAAACGCTCGTGGCGCATCGAAGCCGGTACCCGCACTTTGCTTGAAGATCAGCACTTCCTTACTGGAATCAACAGCAATAGAACTCATCAAAACAGGATCGGGGGTGTCCGCTGAATGCTTGCCAATTGCCTGAGGTGGAACGCGGCACTGGGTCGTAAGAAACTGTTCCGCTTCATCGATAGCATCAGCTCCGTTATCAACCTGAACCAGCATCAAGGGGTTGATCGGGATACCGGCCGCCTCAAGGTCTGTTTTCAGTTTCTGGTTCCGAAGCCATGCCTGTTTCAACACCGTCCGCTTGAGGTTTGCTACTGACGAAGTGGTCTGGCGTACATCATAGACAACGGCTTCAATGAAGGCTTTATTCAAACGCGCCTTCACAACGTCGTCCCGACTGATGCTAAACGACTCAAAATTGCCGTATTGTGCGCTAGCTAAAAATTGGTTGATACGATCGCTTTTCGGCGTAGCTGTGGCCATAAGCAGGTATGTTGGGTCCAGCCAACTCACAAACTGGCCAAACTCCGTCGCCTCATCGAGAGCGATATGGGCTTCATCGACAACCACCCCGATGGACATGCCCTGGCTACGTACCAGTTGCACAAACTCGGCCGCCGTGCGTATCAATTCACCGCCGCCGACATCATACCCGGCGTTTCGCCATGCCTTCTTGGAAACGCCCTGCGTTGTGGAAATCAAAACCTGGCCAGCTTCGGGTTCTTGGTTGATGCCATTGGATAAAAACGCTGGGGATAGATCACCGGCATTGGTGATAAGTGCATCCAGTGTTTGATTAACCAGATTCACGTAAGGAACAAACCAAAACCACAGCACATCCTCTTTCGCGCTGATATTCGCCATCACGCGCGAGAGAATGAATGTTTTCCCTGAACCGGTTGGCGCACGTAATAGACACGGCGGGGGATTTTGTAGCTGTAGATTGGCCGTGATGTTGTTGACCAGGGTCTGCTGGAACGCTTCCGGGATCAATGCCGCTGACTGCGGGGTTGTTACACCCAGGTTAATGGCCAGATCGTTCATGCGACGCCCTCTTCTTCCGTTGAAACAACTGCGCTCACTGGCTGAAACCTTCGGTTACCCTGGCCGAAACGCAGTACATCATCCAATGATCGACTATCTACATTTATGACATCCTCAAGTGCGTATCGAAGAGAATCTGGGCGCGGACTGTATGCAACAACGCGTGCGTAGCCGCTGGCTTTCAATGCTGCAACCGTGGCGTCATTCACGATGGGGCACACCGCGATCAACGCCGTATTGTCGGTTATAACAGGCCATACAGGCTGCTCTGTGGGCGCTTGCCGGTACAGGCCGACCTCACGCAGACACAACAAGCCATAAGCATGCTCCGGTGAGGCATCATAGATCAGATCGGCTTCGTCCATCTTTTCTAATGTCAGATACGCAAAGCTGCCGTTCATGCCTTCCGTTTCGCCATAGCCGGTCATCACACGGCGAATCCGTTCGGCGCAGACATCGCGGCAGATGTTTTTCTCAGGCTCTTTCGGGTTGGCCTCGGTGCTGGAACACAGGATGAAGCGGCGATTACCGCCATCCTGAGCGTTAAGCTCCATAACGGCGTGGCCTGTGGTACCGCTGCCGGCGAAGAAATCGAGTACCGTATCGTCGGGGCGCATTGCTTGGCTTAAAAGCTGCTGAATCAGTGTTTGTGGCTTGGCATAGTTGAACACACGGCTGCCGAATATATTGGCCACGCCACTGGCCCCTTCATGGTTTGTGGTAGAAACGAAGCTCCCTGGGGCATCGTACTCACCTTCTTCAAACTTCGGTACTATCCAACTCGAAAGCGGCTGGTGTGTCTGTTTCAGGTCTGCCTGATAACGCTTAAACTGGGGGCGCGAAAAGCCCACTGGCACACCCACCCATTGCTTAAGGTCAGGGAGATCAGTTCTCAGTAGAGGTTTCCGGCCACTCTTGGGAACATTGCCTGACTCAATATCAGCCAGTAAATCATCCAGGGAAGCCCACGTTTTCACTTCCTGAGCCTCTCCCGGAAATGCAATCTGACCAACAGCCACATACTTATCCATGGTGCTGCGCTGGTATCTCCAAGTACTATCGGGGTTTGGGGGGTAATGAATGCCGGTGTCCGGATCAACCAGCGGGTAATAGAGGTTGGGACGCGCCTTAAAGTCCTTGGAACAAGTGATATCCGCAAGGCGCCAAGGACCTCGAGGATCGTTATCAGGGTTACCGTACATGGCATAGGACTTCTCGTACCCATGGAAGCTGAACCCCGGATTTGCGTACACCAGAATGTGCTCATGATCGCCTGAGAGATAGCCGGCTTTGGTATCGTTCGATCCCTGCCGTGTCCGCCACACCATCGATCCCAGTCGACGCCCAGGCATCACCTCATCCATGAGTAACTCAAGACGTGACCGATTCTCATCGTTAATGGATATTAGAATCACGCCATCCGGCGTAAGCAGATCCCGAGCCAACGTCAAGCGCTGGTACATGAACTCTAACCATGTTGAGTGCATCCAGCGGTCATCTTTCTTAATGAAATGGTCGTTGTAAACCCAATCCTTATTGCCGGTGTTATACGGAGGATCGATGTAGATCACTCGAATTTTGCCGCGGTGGGTCGACTTCAGCAGACGTAGTGAGTCGAAGTTGTCACCCTCGATAATTAGGTTCTCGCTGCCCGAGTGGTCATCCAACAATGACGCATCCGAATTCAGAACAGGTAGGACAATATCTGCATTTAGTGCCGCATCTCGCTCGATCAGATCAGTCTCCCACACTAATCCCAGCTTCTTACGAGTCAGTTCCTCAACCAACAGGCGCTTTACTTCCTGAGGTGTCAGTGTGTCCAGGCGGGCAAGTAGGTCCTTACTCTTTTTCGACATTGTGTTTTCCTGTCAGCAAAAAAACGCTCCCGGATAACTTGAAGGGACGTTGCATGAATTCTCTCTACACTGCGAACCCTTGACGCTTGAGCGAAGCGTTCAGAGTTGTTCGACTAACACCAAAGTGCACGGACACTTCTTTCTTCGTAATATTTGGATCAGACAACATGGCTGCCGCCTTCCTAATGTCTGAGTCTGACATGGATGGCTTTCGCCCGCCTCTCCGCCCTCTTGCTCTTGCGGCATTAAGCCCTGCAATCGTTCGTTCACGAATTAGGCTGTGCTCAAACTCAGCCAGTGCCCCGAAGATATGAAAGACGAGTCGGCCACCAGCGCTGGTTGTATCAATGGCCTCGGTCAGGGATTTGAACCCTATCTCACGGTCGTTGAGATCCTGGACGATCTCAACTAAGTCTTTCAGTGAGCGTGCCAGGCGGTCCAGCTTCCAGACGACGAGCACATCCTCTTTACGGAGGGTACGAAGGCACTGCGCCAGCTCGGGTCGTTCGCGAAGTTTGCCGGTAAACTTTTCCTGGAATATCTGCTCACATCCAGCGTCTTCCAAAGCGTCCACCTGAAACTCAGGATTCTGATCCTGGGTACTGACACGCGCATAGCCTATGATCATCAAACGCACCTTTTCTAGTCATAGTTTTTTGTACGTGATTTTTGGACACAAAACAATAGGAAATTGCGGGTCTTTCGAGGAACCTTACAAGCGTCCAACAAACGACCGATATTTTGCCAAGCTTTTGCTTTACGTTGGTTAGTCGATCCCAAGTTTCTTTTTAACTGGCAGCGGTAGCTGATCAAAGGCGTAGCGAACCAGTTCTTCAGTCTTTTGCGCCTCTAGTTCAACTACTCTTTTCTTCAGCTCACTATTTGCCCGAACCAGTTCATCTTTGCTGTTTCGAATGGACCCGCGAGAAGAAGGCTTTCGAGCCTTGAGAATCTTGGCCTCTTTGGCTGCTGATAACTCCGCGTTAACGCTATCCAGATATTTTTTGAAATGCGGTGAATAGCTAGAGGTGTTCATCAATGAAGCGCGATTGATACCCAAAGCGCTGGCAACGTCAGACCCCTTGATTTGATAGGTTTTCTGCGTTAAATAATCGGTGACCTTATGATGACGTTTTACATAAAGCGACTTCTCCTTTTTGAGTTCCTCGACATACTGCCACGCTTTCAAGCTGGCATTTCTGTCGGATACCCAGTCAGGGCGCTCTGGCTCTTGTTGACTAGCCGCTTCCTCGACTCGATTTTTCAGATAGTCCATAACCATTAGGCGGCCCTCGATGCTTTGTAATCGTCCAATACTCCCTGCAGCTCGTTAAGTGCTTCATGCTGGGGATCGAGGGTGCGAACATGTCGAGTCACATTCTTAACCAGATCGTAGGATGGGGCTTTAAAAATAGCCGGCACGATAGGGTTCCGTAACGCCTCCACATGGGTTGCGACATGGAACAGGGCCCACTCGATATTTTCTGTTTGCATGAGGTTGTGGATACAGCCCAAACAGAGGTCGGGCGATGCGTTGTGACGCATGGGTTCGCCCATTTCCGCGCAATTTGCTTTGCTTCGGGTTCTGCGTTTCAGCAGGCAGTAACCCCACGGGTTCGACTTGATATTTTCAATTTCAACGGTAGCGAGGTGATTAGCCAATTTTTTTTGTTCTTCTGGTGACAGCACAGAGGTTTTTTTAAACAATCTCCGGAGCCATGCATGCAGTTGACCAGCATAGCCTTCCCCCTGATGCCTGAGGTAGTTGTGAACCAGCGAACTAATAACGCGAGCTTTGACCCTCTCGTGGCCAAGCCGGTTATCTTTATCTCGGATGTAGGCCAGCCACATAGACCGTGAAATGTGCTTAAACTGACTGCGTATCATCCAACCGGCATCGCCATCAAAACGGCGATAGACCGCTTCCGCCCACATGTGACGAAAGGCATGAGGGCTTGGGTAAAGGGTGCCCTCGATTAAGTTATTCATTATGGTTCTGGAAGTCTCACGGGCCTTCAACGCATCTTTCGGTAGCGAGCGAATCCATTCTTTTGTATTTTCTGGTAGGTGTGCGTCCAGCAAATCTTGCCAGTCAGCCCTTAGCGCGCCGTCACGATAGCGTACCAGCCACTCCTTCTTATCTTTGGTGCTTGCTTGCGTCAAAAACAATGACAGGCGGGGCCACTCATCTCGTGCACGGCGCCACGCCTCTTTCAAACCGGTGTCTATCGAGAGGCTCGACCATTGCTCGGCTGGGGCCTGTGCAACTAAGCGCTCAAACTCTTGCTGCTCTGTCGACGTAAACGGCTTGCCGGAATCACGCACCTCTTGCAACGATTGCCACGACATCCAATCATCAAGCTGTTTAAAGCCCGAATAATGATTGACGAAATGGCCCCATAAGGCTCGAACTCCATTGCCCACTTGCTCATGAGAATTAAAAGGGTCGTTGTTTTTTTTATGAACAGCATACAAACAGGGCTCTTCATCCGAAGCTCCGATCAGTGACTGCATCTGCTCGGCAATCAAGAATGTGCTAAAAGAGATCTCTCTTAACTGTCGGATTTTGCCGCTTGTCTTAAATACATACCAGTCCACCTGGTAGCGCCAAGGAAAGGCATGCTGATCTAATTTATCCTCATTCCTCGTTCGCCTGATAGCAGAACGTGGAAAGCCAAATTCACTTCGGCGCCAGCCGGTCAACGCCACCATACTGGTCAACCCGGCTTTGGCAACAAGGTGTATCAACTGTCGCGGGAAGCATAAGTTCGTATTCTTAATATTACCTTCAACCAGCCCGATCGCCCTATAGTCATCGCCCGAGGGCACTGAGCAGAGCTCTCGAGAGCAGTGTTGTCTGACCACACCCAGTTGCTTCTTAAAAACTGTCCACGACACCTTCTGCCCCTCATTCAAAAGGCGCTGGGTTTCGGCTTTGTCTTTTCGACGCAGCCAACCCCAAAGAATAACGCGTATACGGTCCTTATTTTCTGAGGAAGGCTGAAGTCCACAAACGTCAACAAAGGACGCTACCGTATCGTCTCTCAGCAGCGCAGCTTCTAATCGTGCCTCTTGGTATGCGGCTTTAAAGTGTTGGGTCGCCCGTCTATGGACGTTTTGTACTGTGGAGATCGCATAGGAGGGACTCGAACAGATTATTTCCTCTGCCGAATACCCTTGTAAACATAGGGGTAAAATTTGCTTTACAGTATTTAGTTCGTATCCACATGATGCTGCCAAAACTGGAAGTGCCCGAAATGTCGACGCAAGCGCCAGTGCCAGTGGGTACTGTTTTTCAAAGAACTCCAGGCAGTGTTCCACGTAATAACGACCATGATCCAGGGTCAGAAGGTCGTAACTCCCACCTTCATACCAATCTCTGACGGTTAATTCATCGTCCGTTAATGCAGGAATTAGCGCTTTCAACTTTTTATTGATAAAAGAATCGGTCACTGCAGTTGCGATCCAATCCAAGCCGAGATCGGAAAATGCCACTCTCCATGTCTTGAAATGTATTTGAGAATTAAAACTACCACTTGATCTAACAGATAGATTCTTACTTACCTCACCTTGACGCCAACCATGCATCAACAGAAACTCGAGAACTAACGGGCAGTTATCCCGAGTCAATTGCGTTAAACTATGGCGTGCCATTGCTGCCCAAAAAAGCTTTAGGCCGTAAATTCGGCTCACATACTGGCTAGGGGTCGTCGTTGAGGCGAGCAAGAGCCAGATTCGCTTGGTGAGAACAACCCAATCTACCGTTTGGACCAACTGCCAGTCAGGATATTTCTCACTCATACCCAGCAAATCATTAAAATCAATGCTGAAGGGAGCCCCACGCTGACTCTCAAACTGCCAAGTCATACTCTCAAAGTGATTAGTATTGGAGCCCGGGAGGGCATCCAACCGCGCCTGCGCTTCAAATATATCTAGAGCTTTTAAAACGACTGATTGGGTCATTCCGTAGTCTCCAGAAGATGAGCAAAGAGAGGAGGCAAATGAATCGCTAAGTTTTTATAGGCCTTTTGGGCTGTGGCAGCTGATCTCATGCGACTTAGCGTGCGGGTCATCCATTCGACTTTTACAATCAGTTCTCGTTCAACCCAGTCAGGGCGAACAGCCAGTAGTCTGGGCAGCCATTGTTCGGCTTGAGTGATGTAATGAATAAAATACAGCGCCGTATCGCTAGTATCCGAAACCAGGATAGTGCCATCACTTTCACGCTCTATTGTGCTGGTTTGCAACGAATGAGTTACGATGTCATTCGTGTGAGTTGCGGCGTTTACCCGCGTTCGCAGCTCCAAGTCGTGAACGGATTGGTCGATCGCTGCTATAGATGGTTGAAACACTACATTCTGCAAATCATGGAGCACAAGCCGCGTGATCCGGCCTGCCTGATTTACCCACTCTTTATTTTTATCCGTTAGGTACGATGTTTTTTCTGTTAATGACGTATGTGAATGGTAGTTGATTAGATCTGCCTCGCGGTACGCATCGGTTCCCGCGTGGACTGCGGTGTTTTTGATATGCGTGAGTGAAAACACGTGAGTTGGCAATGGCCGAGCCGTTAGTTCTCGGTATTCATCCAGCATTTTTCCTGTTCGCGAATAAAACGTGAAATAGCTCTCACCGCCTTGCACCAACGCCAGCATAGCGTGCAAAAATAGTGGTGTTGCTTCGTGGCGTTTTAACTCGGATTCTAGCTTTCTTTGAAAACTGGGAAGTTTCCAGATCTTAATTAGTAAGTTAATTGCATTGTGCCGAGAATTTAAGCTTTGATGGAGTCTTGGGATTGACAATCCATCCTGCCGACCAACACTAGTTTTAAAAAGGGATGGCTCAGATAAACCCGCCATATAACGGTCCATTGCCTCCGCCCAAGGGGTACCTCCCATGAGAGTGGCAGGTTGTTTAAAAGAACCGGATCGGCCCTTGTAATACGTACATTCCATCGCAATGAGACGGCCAGAGGCATTACGCTCTCGAGTATAATTGCTGGTTTTCAATTTCGGTATATCTGCGGGCTGGATTGCCTCACATGCTGCCAACCATGCACACAATAGCTCTTCGATATGCGAGTATCGCATTTGATTATCTGGATGGAAAAAGGCAGGTTTTTGCCAAGGAATAATACTTTTATTTTGGTACCTAACACGTCGGGATAAGTTTCGAGAACCCGTCTTCGTGACTAATTCTTTTAAAGCTACTTGTCCAGTTTGTGTGACAAGATCCAACCACAGCAGATGGGTAAATTCATCCTCTGGGTCAAACCTTTCATTAAACTTTCCATAGCGCTCTAATAGTGCTCTATTCCAGTCAAGTTGCCAGCTTTCACGCGATTCATCAACTTTAATGACAGAGGACATCTGCCAATGCCGCCGCTTTTCCAAAAGATAAATCAGGGTGGTAGCGATGGTCACCCGAAAACTCTTGAGCACCAGCCGGGGACTTTCCAATTGCAAATATGCTTGTTCGCCGATAATTTCCCGAAGCCAAGGTAGGTCAAACCAGCGTGAGAGTGTGACTGGGTCAGGCTCAGACTTCTTTGCCGGTTTGGAGAGTGACAGTAAAGTTTGCAGAAAATCCTGATCCGAATCTGATATTGAGGGACAACCTAAGCCCTCTCGGATTACTGCATTAATCCAAACCAAGGAGCTTGATTTAAGTTCTCGATCATTCAAGCAGTAGGCTTCATACGCCTTCAACGATTCGTACCGATTTTTGCCAGTCGTGGCGTACCCGGACTCGTTGATCCAATCAAAATACTTTCGTACACGATCGAAATAGGCTGGTTTCGATCGATCACTAATACCGGCGAACCAGTCACTTTTATATCCGGCTACGCATGCATTGAAAATAATTTGGTGATATTTATTTTTTTTCTTGAGAGCAATGATCTTCGTGGAGCCTGATACTGTCTGGTAGGAAATCCTTTTGGGTCGCACCGGTAGTTTACCCGGCTCTCCTGGCAGACTCTTATCAAACGCGCTTATTTCGTTCTCAACGGCGTACTCGTGAACCCTTTTAACGTCAGAATCGATGTCATCCATTACCCATTTCCTCCATCTGCAGCATTTTTAACCGCATGCGTACATATAACGTGGTGACAGGAGGAGCTTGTCCATTCCGGCCAAAGGCATGTCCGAGCCGTTGCGCGACCACTATCAGCGCTGCTGATTCAGAGCGTGTTTCCCGACCGTCAGGCCCGGCCAGTTCAGCGTGAAATAACTCGGTAGCAAAGGTGTGTCGCAAGTCATGAAAATGAAGAAGAGGGTTCAGCCCTGCTGACTTTGCGCGTTTCGTAAACACCCGTGACGCTTGCTCTTCACCGATACCAGTTCCGGTAAAGCGTTGATCGGTTCTCAGAAAGAAGCTGTCGTCTTTACTTCCGACCTGGTCGGTAAGCCACTGGCGCTCCGTCTCAAGATATCGTTTCATATCCTGCAATAAGAGACGATCAAAATAGATCCAACGCGACTTGGCCCCTTTTGTGTAGCGTCCCTTAAGCAAATAGCGAAACTGATTAACGTGGCTGAACTCATTATCATCAAGTTTTCTAATTAATTTGAGAAGACCTTCGTCTCCAGAAATCCGCAACCCCATCAACTCGGAGGTTCTCAATCCGACCTCGAACCCCATGCGCATCATCAGCTTCTCGGCCAAAGTTTCGCACGCATTTAACAACTTATTGCGCTGGTAGCGAGAGACATATTGTATGTAATTCTTTTTGTTGCTTTTCTCAGCCATAAATTGACGAGTTTTTCGATCAATCCGTAACTTTACTTGGGGAAGTATCTCCATATAGGTCAACCAATTATAATAGGCTACCAATGCAGATCGATGAGTGTTTAATGACTGGGCTGAATCAAGCTTATTAGCCAAGACCTGATTCAGATAATGATTGACGAACTTGGCGCTGCACGCTGATGAAGCATGCATCCCAGGCGTTTGATGATGAGTTCGACATTCCTCTAAATAAGAAAGGAATTTAGCCAGAGAATATACGTAAGACCGTATCGTTGAGTCAGAAACTTCGCGCTCCTCCAATGAGGTGATTCTCCTGCGAGACGATTCATCTGAAATCTCACGGACTTCATACACGATGCCATGCCGGGATAAGTAGGCAGAGAACATCAACGGCAGGATTGGCGGCGACGATTGCTGATCTAAAATCACCCAGATAGGGTCTAGCGAATGGCTGTGATAGCTCAGGGCCAGCTTTTTTACTTGCGCATGCATCTTAAGACCCATTGCTAAACGTGTATCCGTATAACAACACAGGCCAGGTAGTTCAGCAACAAATATTCGATATTAGATTGCTATAAGGAAAAGAAGTCTTTTAAAGCACCACTCATATACCCGAGATTCTCAGTGGTGCCCAGAATAATGGCGTCGCAGGCAAGAACGTCTTCGGGACCGGCATCCAACGGTGCCAGAACGGTTACTTCAACGTTTTCGATATCTTCATGGCGGGCACCCTCATCCACAGCTTCTCGTAGGCGGAGGGTGTTCGGGGAAGGCGCATGGGCAACAATCAAAAGTTTCTTCATGCCATCCATACGTCCTCCCTACATCAAGCTTAGAGCAGCTCGCCGTTGGCTTCTGCGGGCTCTTCTTTTGCGTCTTTCTTGGGTTCAGGCTTGGGCATCAACTTGTCCCGAACCTTGGCTTCGATCTCGTTGGCAATGTCCATGTTTTCTTCCAGGAACTTGCAGGCGTTGGCCTTGCCCTGACCGATCTTGTCGCCATTGTAGGCGTACCAGGCTCCGGACTTGTCGACAAAGCCTTCCTTGACGCCCATATCCAGCACTTCCGCCATGTGGTAAATGCCCTTACCGTACATAATCTGGAACTCGGCCTGCTTGAACGGCGGCGATACTTTGTTCTTGACCACTTTCACGCGGGTCTCGTTACCGACCACTTCGTCACCATCTTTCACGGCACCAATGCGGCGGATATCAAGGCGAACGGAGGAGTAGAATTTCAGCGCGTTACCACCGGTGGTGGTTTCGGGCGAGCCAAACATAACCCCGATTTTCATACGGATCTGGTTGATGAAAATCATCAGGCAGTTAGCGTGTTTGACATTACCGGTCAGCTTGCGAAGCGCCTGGGACATCAGTCGCGCCTGCAGACCTACGTGGCTGTCGCCCATTTCACCCTCGATTTCCGCTTTCGGGGTCAGGGCCGCCACGGAGTCCACGATGATCACGTCTACCGCATTGGAACGAACCAGCATGTCGGCAATTTCCAGGGCCTGCTCACCGGTATCCGGCTGGGACACCAGAAGGTCGTCCACATTGACGCCCAGCTTTTCGGCGTAAACCGGATCGAGCGCGTGCTCGGCATCCACGAATGCGCAGGTTTTGCCGGCTTTTTGTGCTTCGGCAATTACCTGCAGGGTGAGCGTCGTCTTACCGGAACTTTCCGGACCGTAGATTTCGCAAATTCGACCATATGGAAGACCGCCAATACCCAGGGCAACGTCCAGGCCAAGGGAACCGGTGGAGACCGCAGGAATGGCTTCGCGGGGCTGATCGCCCATTTTCATCACGGCGCCCTTGCCGAACTGGCGCTCAATCTGCCCAAGTGCTGCGCTCAATGCTTTCTTGCGGTTGTCTTCCATCAGTGCAAACCCTCTGTCGCCTGGGCCGCCACCCTCAGGAAAAGGCTGGCAGCGAAATAGTGAATCGGGAATCTGTACAGCTCGAACAGCCCATTCCCTGTATATTTGAACAGTATTAAAACATAACCCGCAGAGGAGACCAACCCCTCCGGATGTGAAAGCCGTCAGACTTCGTCCACAAAATTGTTAACCCCTTGAAGGGCAAAGAGAACGGCCTGCCTGCGGACCTGATCACGATCGCCCTCAAAGTGCTTTACCACGGCCACGGTGGAGGCCGGGCTGCTACCCCAGGCAAACCAGACGGTGCCCACAGGCTTGTCATCGCTGCCACCGCCGGGCCCGGCAACACCACTGATAGCCACGGCAACGTCAGCATCTGTCGCCACCAGGGCACCGGCAACCATTTCCCGCACCACCGGTTCGCTGACCGCACCGTGTTCATCCAGCGATTTCCGGGTTACGCCCAGAAGCCCCTGCTTGGCCTCATTGCTGTACGTGACCAGGCCACCCAGCACGTAGGCCGAAGAACCGGCACGATCGGTCAGTACCTTCGCAACCCAGCCGCCGGTGCAACTCTCCGCCGTCGCAACGGTACGGCCGGTTGTCAGCAGTCGTTCACCAAGGCGGTTGCCTGCCTCTTCCAATTCCTGATCGCTGGCCAGCATAATGACCTCCTTCGTTTCATCACGGCGGTTATTTTCTTACAATTCACGCCTTCATCCAAAGCAAGGCTACCGGACCCGTTCATGTCAGCAGCTCAGACCGATCTTTCCAAGCACACCCCAATGATGCAGCAGTACCTGAAGATCAAGGGCCAGCACCCCAATGAACTGGTTTTTTACCGCATGGGGGACTTTTACGAACTGTTCTACGAAGATGCCAAGAAAGCGGCCGAGCTGATGGATATTACCCTCACCGCCCGGGGCCAATCTGGCGGCAATCCGATCCCCATGGCCGGCATCCCCTATCACTCTTCTGAGGGCTACATTGCCCGGCTGGTTCGGGCAGGTCAATCCATCGCCATCTGCGAACAGATCGGAGATCCTGCCACCAGCAAGGGTCCGGTTGAGCGACAGGTGGTGAGGATCGTCACACCGGGGACCCTGAGCGACGACGCCTACCTGGAGGATCGACGGGACAATCTACTGGTGGCTATCTATAACCATCGGGAGCAGTTCGGTTTTGCCTCGCTCGATATTTCCAGCGGCCGTTTTGCCGTGTCGGAGCTGGAAAACCTGGAGGCCCTGCAGGGCGAACTGCAGCGCCTGCGTCCGGCGGAAATCCTGATCAGCGAGGATTTTCCCTACGAGGACGTTCTGGAGGGTTTCACCGGAATACGCCGTCAGGGGCCCTGGCTCTTCGAATCCGATACCGCCCGAAGGGTTATTACCCATCAGCTTCAGGTGAGGGACCTGACGGGTTTCGGCTGCGAGGAACTCAATCTCGCCGTCTGTGCCGCAGGCTGCCTGCTGCAGTATGCCAAGGAAACCCAGCGTACCGCCCTGCCCCATATTCGCAAGCTGACCCGTGAACGGCGCGATGAAGCAGTCATCCTCGACGCGGCCAGCCGTCGCAATCTGGAAATTGACACCAATCTCATGGGCGGCCACCAGTACACCCTCGCCTGGGTCATGGACCGCACTGCCACATCCATGGGTGGACGGGAACTCCGGCGCTGGCTGAATCGGCCGCTTCGGGATGTGGAGATCGTCCGCCAGCGTCAGCAGGCGGTATCGGCACTGCTGGACGGGTTCCACTATGAGCCGGTGCACGATCTGCTGAAAGCTGTTGGCGACATTGAGCGCGTGCTCGCACGGGTCGCCCTTCGTTCGGCCCGTCCAAGAGACCTGGCGCGGCTTCGGGATGCCTTCCAGGCCCTGCCGGACCTGCAGGAAACCCTGAAACCGGTCAATTCCCACCACGTCGTCAGGCTGGCGACCATCATTGGGGAATACCCGGAACTGGCGGATCTACTGGAGCGCGCCATCATCGATAATCCCCCGGTCGTAATCCGTGAAGGCGGGGTCATCCGGGAAGGCTTCGACGAGGAGCTGGACGAGCTGCGCAACATCAGCGAAAACGCCGGCCAGTATCTGCTGGATGTCGAAACCCGGGAGCGGGATCGCACCGGTATCAGCACCCTCAAAGTAGGTTACAACCGGGTCCACGGCTACTACATCGAAATCAGCCGGGCCCAGTCCGATCAGGCGCCGGTGGATTATATTCGCCGACAGACCCTGAAAAACGCCGAGCGATTCATCACACCGGAACTCAAAGAGTTCGAGGACAAGGCCCTGAGTGCCAAGAGCCGGGCCCTGGCCCGTGAGAAAGGCCTGTACGATGACGTACTGGAAGCCGTCGCCGGGCAACTTGCGCCACTTCAGGATGCCGCCCAGGCACTGGCAGAACTGGATGTGCTGAGTAATTTTGCCGAGCGCGCCACCTCCCTGCGCTTTTCCGCGCCGGAGTTCAGCGAATCCCCGGGTTTTGACATTGAAGAAGGGCGCCATCCGGTGGTTGAACAGTTACTGGACGAGCCCTTCGTACCGAACGATCTGCTAATGGACACCCAGCGCCGCATGCTGGTGATGACCGGCCCGAACATGGGCGGTAAATCCACCTATATGCGTCAGGCCGCGCTGATTGCCCTGCTCGCCTACACCGGCAGTTTCGTGCCCGCCAACCGGGCAGTGATCGGCCCCGTGGACCGGATTTTTACCCGCATGGGTTCCTCGGACGATATCGCCGGCGGCAGATCCACCTTCATGGTGGAAATGACCGAAACTGCCAACATCCTGCACAACGCCACCGAGCACAGCCTGGTGTTGATGGACGAGGTTGGTCGTGGCACCAGCACCTTTGATGGCCTGTCCCTGGCCTGGGCTACTGCCGAGCACCTTGCCCGGGAGATACGCTGCTACACGCTGTTTGCCACCCACTATTTCGAGCTGACCCAGCTGGCCGATGAGCTGCAGCATGCCGTTAACGTGCACCTCACGGCCACTGAGCACGACGACAGCATCGTGTTCCTGCACAACGTGCATGATGGCCCGGCAAGCCAGAGCTACGGTCTGCAGGTAGCAAAGCTGGCAGGCGTGCCACAGGATGTGATCCGTAACGCCAAAACCCAGCTCTCCCACCTGGAGGGCAGCGCTTCGCCAGCGGCGCCGGCAGCCTCGGCCGCCGAACAGGGCAACAACGCATCCCTGGCCAAGCCGGCAACAAAGGTAAATGAATCCGTTTACCAGGGCGACATGTTCGCCAGCCTGGAGCCCAGCGCCGTGGAAGAGGCACTTAAAGACATGGACCTCGACGGATTAACCCCCCGGGATGCCATGAATCAGCTTTACGAGCTGAAGGCGTTGATGAAGAAATAGCGAAGAATTGATCTGTGTAATAAGGTTATAGCAGTCGAACGCTTGCGGCTGTGCGGGTCGCTCCCTACAATATCGCGCACCAAAATATAACGGCAGCGCCCGCCGGCGCTCCTGATGAGACTGACCGACCACTGGACCAGGGATCTGACTATGGCGTTTATCGTTACTGATAACTGCATCAAGTGTAAGTACACAGACTGCGTGGAAGTCTGTCCGGTAGACTGCTTCTACGAGGGACCGAACTTTCTGGTAATCGACCCGGACGAATGTATCGACTGCGCCCTGTGCGAGCCAGAGTGCCCGGCCGAAGCCATTTTCTCGGAAGACGAGCTGCCGGCCGATCAGGTCCAGTTTGTGGAGCTGAATGCCGATCTGGCCGCCAAATGGCCGAACATCACCGAAAAGAAAGATCCACTGCCAGACGCTGAAGAATGGGATGGCAAGCCGAACAAGCTTCAGTATCTGGAAAAGTAAGCATCCGGAACTGGAACAAAAAAGGGAAGCCGAGGCTTCCCTTTTTCTTTGCCTGAAGTTCCGTGATTGCGTCAGGTGCTGGCCAGCTTGGCGCCCATGGCCACGAAAAACCCTCCCGTCAGGCCGTTCAGCGTTCGCTTCACACGCGCGTTTACACCAAGACTCCGAAACGTCACCACCACCCAGGCCAGACCACACTGCCAGAGCATTGCCAGCAGAAAATGCACACCGGCCAGCATCAGCGACTGCTGAAAGGCGTTGCCTGCCGGATCCACAAACTGTGGCAGCAAAGCCATGTAGAACAGGGCGGTTTTGGGATTAAGAACGTTGGACAGCAGGCCCTCACGAAACGACACCGCCAAGCCCACCTTCCGGCGGGCAACCGTTACGTCCTTTGCCGCAGGCGCGTCACCCCGGCGAAGGGCCTGGCGCAACGAACCGATGCCGAGCCAGACCAGGTAGCAAGCGCCGGCCCACTTCAATGCAGAAAATGCCCAGGCGGTTTCCACCAACAGGAGGGAGATGCCCAGCGCCGAGAGCGTGGCATGAATGAACAGGCCGCTACAGATTCCGACACTGGTCACGCACCCATCCCGCAAACCGCCCCGGCCGGTATTACGCATCACCAGCAGCGTATCCACACCGGGCGTGATGGTGAGCAATGTAATGGCAACCAGATAGGCCCAGAACAGATCCGATATCAACGTCATGCCCTCTCAAAATCCTGAACGAAACCTTCCCCGGGGCCCTTCCGACAATCTCAGACTCAGGCCTCCTGCTGGAGAATCTTACGCGCAGCGGCGGACTTGTAAAATGGCGCAAGCCGCCGACGAATCACGGCCTCAACATAGCCCTCTTCACGCAACACGTCTATAACCGGAATTGCGTAAGCATCTATCTCCGCCATAACAACCTCACGGCTTACCCCCATATCGCCCAGCAGGTCTGTAAGCGGGCGCTCGCCATATTTGTCGAACAGGTGGGAAACCACGGCCCGGGCACAGTTCTCAAAGTATCCGGTCTTGCGAAACTGCAGCCAGAACTCATAGCCAAGCACCACAAACTCCTGCAGCTGCACGTCTCCGAGCCCCTCGTGAAGCTCGGCAATGGTGCGATCCTCCAAAGACACCCAGGCGGCCATCACACTGTCGCGCAGCTCCTCATCAGACAGGGCACTGTGCAGGAATTGCTCACTGCGGCTGATCAAACCGGGCAGGCTGTCAGACAACCAGGCTTTCAGTCGACGCTCAAAGGTTTCATCCAGCCCCGGCACCGCCCGGTTGGCCATCCGCTTGCCAAATTTCATCATCGAACCAACGCCCGGCACAGACTTGGTGATCAGGTTATCCTCGTACAGGTAGTTCACCAGGCCGTGGTACACCACATTGGACACCAGCTCCTGATAGACCGGGTGCGCCATGATCTCGCTGATCACCCGTTCACGTTGCTGCCGGAGCTCCAGAGCTTCCTCCAGAAAGCCCGTGGCCTGTTCGCGGGTGATGATCTCGCCCAGGGTGGTCTTTGACTGCACATCGGCATTGAGCACCTCGGTGGCCATCTCCGCAGCCAGTTCCGGAATGCCTGCATCCAGTTCCATGCCCATAACGATACGCTGGATAACGCCCATCACCTGCTCTTCCGAGGTTATCCGGCCAAGGGTTATCTCGCCGGCATAATGCCAGAGCTCATCGAGCTCCTGCTCCAGGAACTTGCGCAGCTTTGCGCCCTTTAGCGAAGCCAGCTCATGTTTCACATGCTGCTCAAGCAGTTGGTTGGCGAGATCCGTTTTGCCTTTGGTCATGGCGTCAGTTGTCCTGTTGAAGAAATGAAACACACAGGCCAGAGGCTAACACGAACGAAACGCTGGCAGGTTTGCCAAAACTACAGGTGGAGAGGCGCGGCCGGGCCAGTATGATTCAGTCACGCACTCTGAGAAGGAGTTACTGAAAATCGTTGAAGGTGTGGGGTTCCGCAGCAAGTGCGAGGCAAAGACTGCCGGGGCCAACGTAGATGCTGCTGGTAATCCCCATCTGGGAGAGCAGCAGTTCCACACCATTGCGTTCGCAAGCATCGCGCAGTCGGTTGAGCCCGGGCAAATCCTCGATCTCCGTCCAGGTAAGACCACAGGACAGGCTTACATAGGGTGTCAGAAGCCCGGCTTCGACACGGGCAGCGGCATAGTTCATCACCTTTTCCACGGCCACGTCGAAACTCCGGGTTTTGGCCGCGGGCTGGCCCTCGGCCCCTTGCCCGAAGATAACCGGCGTAATGTTCAGTGCTTTGCCCAGGAAGGCAACCAGCGCCGATACACTCTTGTCGCCACGCCGCCGTGCCCGTTCACGGATGTAGTGCAGATCCCTCGGAATGACGCAGGTGTAGATCTTGTCGCTGAAGGTTTCCACCTCATGGCGCAGGGCATTCTTGGACACATTCTGGCCGATCAGCTTGAGCGTGTGGGCTGCCAGCAGGCCCTGGCCGGCAAAAATCTGTTTACTGTCGATCACACGCATAAAGAACCGGCCATCACGACCGGCGGCTTCCCGCGCACCTTCGTAATTCGCCAGGACACTGTTCATAGCCTCGGTGGCATTCTGGAAAATCAGGCTTCGGGATTTCGTGACCGTCTCGCAGATAGCAATATCGAACTGGGTGACGATCTTCTCCATGAACAGATCGTGTATCTGCTCTGCGGTGAAGGCGCGGGTTTCCGCCTGATGTCCTTTCTGCAACAGGCCGCTCTGATAGAACTCCTGGGTCCGAACCGGATCATGCTTGTCTATGTAGGTCTGGCCATCGATTACAGCGGTTACCGGCAGCACGAACAGGTCGTGCTTGCGGCTGAACTCATAGGGTAAGTCGCACGCAGAATCGACGATCAAACCAACTCGCATGGTGGGCCTCCAGCTCCGGGTAGCTTCTCGAACGGAAGCCCCCTTTATTGTCGTTATTCTTTGTGCCGCACAGTTTTACACACCGCGATCAGAATTTCAGCAACCCGGCCCTATCGTGCTGCCGATGTCATATCCAGCTCACGGAGATTCTGCTCGAGCAGTTCGCGGTTATCCTGCTGCCAGGGGTGAAAGCCTTTACGGAAATACGCCAGGAATTCCGGCAGACACTTGCGGAGCACTCCGGGCTTGCCCCAGAGAAAATTAAACCCGCCAACCCAGGTGCGCAGGCTCCAGAGTTTGCCATCGGCCTTCAGCAGGCTACAGGTATTCAAAAAGGTGTACTTGAAGAAATTCCAGGTAACAAAGAGGAAGACGATCCGGCGAAGCTGTTCATTGCCGACACATTCCCGGTAAACATCAAAGGCGACGGATTTGTGTTCGGTTTCCTCAATCGCATGCCATCTCCAGAGCTTTGCCATGGTCGGCGTGGCGCCTTCCATCCACTCCGGGTGGCTCAGGATGGCATTGGCCAGGACGGCGGTGTAGTGCTCGGCGCCACAGGTACCTGCCAGTTGGCGGCTTGGTGGCAGTTTACCCACCCACTCCATATGCTTGCGGAACCGTTGGTCCAGGGCATCAATATCGTAGCCCCGGGCCTTCAGGGCCTCGTTGTAATCCTTGTGCTCCCTGCTGTGCAGGGCTTCCTGGCCAATAAATCCGCGGATCTCCGCTTTAAGCTTTGGATCCTCGATCTTGTCCCGATAGAGCCTTACGGCATTGATAAACTGCTGCTCGCCATCGGGAAATTGCAGGGAAAGGGCGTTGAAGAACGCGGTCCGGAAAGCATCGTTGCCATGCCAGAGCGTTTTCAGATCCTCGCTGACATCGAACCGCAGATGTCTCGGCTCAACGGACACCCCCTCGGGCGTGGAGCTGATGGTCATGACTGCCTCCTGTTTTTGTAGTGTTGTTATCAGTATTGAACAGCGGACAAAATTTCATCAGTTCTGGCAGTTTAAACCCGGAAACCGCGCGGAAGGAATACTTCAGGAGGAAAAATTAGACAAATTGTCACGAAATGACATTCTGTCAACGCCCATGCTCAGGGAAACATTCAGGCATAAAAAAGGGAGGCACGAGGCCTCCCAAGGACACACAGGGGGTCAACGCCTTCCGGTGCAGAGCCGGAAGGCGCTGGTTTAGTGCTCTTCTGCGGCTTGTACGCCCGGCGCTTCCGGGTCGGCGGTAAAGCCAAGCAATTTGGTACGTTCAATCAGGAAATAGAGGACGGCGCCGGTGGCCAGGCCCCAACCTGCACCGTATACCGCGAGAACCACACCCATAGTGCCGGCGATGCCACGCTCGGTGTTATTCTCCAGCTGCTCCAGGCCTACCATCAGGCAGATATAGCCGGTCAGCAGCAGTGTCAGTGACAGGGCAATCGGCAGCACCGGTTGGAAGAAGCTCACCAGCGGCAGAACGAAAAGCGCAATAAAACCCGTAATCCAGAAAGTACCGCCGCCACTGTAGATGGAGTCCATGGCGTTACGACCGTACTTGTAGCGCTCGGCCATGGTGGCAGTGACAGCCGTCCAGATCGGGCCCGCCAGCCCCGGATAGGGTGCGAAGAACGCGTGGCCACCATTGCGGATAGCGGTTACCAGATGCACCCGGTCGATGCTGTTATCGATATCTTCGTCTTTGCGCAGATGATCAACGCGGTTCATCAATGACTGGCCGACCACGATATCGCCGAAGGCAATCACGTAGGCGATCACCGCCGTGGGAATGGCGTACAGGAAGACGTTGGCATCCGGGAATCCGACGGCGAACGGCAGGTAGTTCCACAGCTCATCAAACGCGGGTTTGGTGATGCCCCACTCCACATTGGGCACCTCGTATTCGCCAGTTGCAAAGCCAACCAGGATCGCAACCACCATACCCGGCACCATGCCGTAGTTGGCAATCTTGCGGGCGATTGAATTGCTTTCCACAAAACCTTTGAACGATACCGAGAACATCAGGTAGAGGCACACCAGGCCACCGATGATCAGGGAGATCGGCGTGTTGGCGAGACGGCCGCCTGCCTCAATCTCACCCATCAGGGCGGCGATACCGGCACCGATGATAATCCCGCCTTTCATGGAACGGGGAATCAGCTCCACCAGTTTGCTGCCCAGGCGGGTAATACCCAGAACCAGGAAGATAATGAACACCAGGAACTGCAGCGCGAACAGCGCCTGAATCGCCTCGGGGCCCGGCTCATAGTCGCTCAGGAACAGCAGAACCACAGGAATCCCCGGCGTAATCCAGCCCGGAACCAGGGGAACACCCAGCAGTGCCGGCAGCATGAAACCGATACCACAGATCACCACGTAAGCCAGAGCCACGTCGTAGGGCACACCCAGGTATTTCTCAAGAAGGGGAATCATGGCCAGGCTGACCACGAACATGATCAGAGCCTGCACCATCTCCGCGAACTCCCAGCGGTAATGAACGAACGGCAGACGAACCTTGAAGGGACCGGCCGGCCAGAACGGCTGCTCTTCCCCGTTCTTTCGGTGAAACATTTGCATAAAAAGGTCTCCGGGCTCACGCGGCGCGTGTGCCTGACAGCGTTGTTTTTTCTGGTTTAATTCGGCTGCGCCGGGGCCGGCGCAGCCGATCGGGGAATCAGTCCAGTTCTTTGGCCTGGTCCCTCAGCACGAACTTCTGGATCTTACCCGTGGAGGTTTTGGGCAGCTCCGAGAAGACGATGGTCTTGGGTACCTTGAACCGGGCCAGGTGCTCGCGGCAGAAGTTGATGATGTCTTCCTCGCTGACTTGACCGGCTTCCGGCTTCAGGGTCACAAAGGCGCAGGGGGTTTCGCCCCACTTTTCGTCCGGCCGGGCAACCACAGCTGCCTCAAGCACAGCCGGGTGGCGGTACAGGGTATCCTCAACCTCAATGGTGGAAATGTTCTCACCACCGGAGATGATAATGTCCTTCAGCCGGTCCTTGATCTCCATGTAGCCGTCTTCGTGCCATACCGCCAGGTCGCCGGTGTGGAACCAGCCACCCCGGAAGGCCTCTTCGGTGGCTTTGGGGTTCTTCAGGTAGCCCTTCATCACCGTATTGCCGCGCAGGAAAATCTCACCGATGGTCTTGCCGTCTTTGGGCACTGGCTCCATGGTGTTCGGGTCGCCGACCATCGTGCCTGCCAGAGTGTGATAACGAACGCCCTGACGGGCCTTTTTCCGGGCACGATCATGCAGTGGCAGCGCATCCCACTCGGATTTCCAGGCACAAACGGTTACCGGGCCATAGACTTCGGTCAGACCGTAAACGTGAGTCACCTGGATGCCCATTTCCTCGATGGCACCAATGACCTGGGCGGGGGGTGCCGCGCCGGCTGTCATGGACTTCACGTCGTGATCAATGCCGGCCTTGGCTGATTCCGGCACGTTCAGCAATGCGTTAAGCACAATCGGGGCGCCACACATGTGGGTAACCTGATGATCCCGGATCAGCTGCAGAATCTTCTCGGGATCAACCCGGCGCAGGCAGACGTGAGTACCGGCCATGGCGGTGATGGTCCAGGGGAAACACCAACCGTTGCAATGGAACATCGGCAAGGTCCACAGGTACACCGGATGCATGTCCATGGACCAGACTGTCTGGTTGCCGATGGCATTGATGTAGGCGCCACGATGATGATAGACCACACCTTTTGGATTGCCGGTAGTGCCGGAGGTGTAGTTCAGAGAGATCGCATCCCACTCGTTCTCCGGGAAGCTCCACTGGAATGCCGGATCCCCTTCCTGCAGGAACGCCTCGTAGTCCAGATCGCTGACCTGAACACCCTCGCCATACTCTGGATCGTCCACATCGATCACCAGCGGCTTGGTGTCCAGCCGGCTGACGGCGTCCCTGATCACCTCACCGAACTCCCGGTCGGCAATCACAACCTTGGCCTCACCGTGATCCAGCATGAAGGCGATAGCCTCAGCGTCCAGGCGAACGTTCAGGGTGTTCAGCACCGCGCCAATCATGGGCACCCCGAAATGGGCTTCCACCATTGCGGGAATATTCGGAAGCATGACAGCAACGGTATCACCGCGTCCGATGCCGCGCCCTTTGAGGGCTGATGCCAGACGGCGGCAACGTTCGTAGGTCTGCGCCCAGTTGTAACGGATGGCCCCGTGAATGACGGCGGGATACTCCGGGTAAACCGTGGCGGTCCGTTCGATGAAATCAACGGGGGATTGGACGGCGTAGTTGGCGTCGACGGGCGCCAGGCCTTGATCAAATATCGAGGTCATTGCGTGGTCCTCTTGAGTACTGTTGTTCTTATGGCGTATTCAGGAATATCGCTAAACTAGCTATACTTCGGGCTGGTCAGAATAGTATTGGATAGCAAAAACACTAGAAACTATACCAACGTATTATAGTTAATTTACTATAACGATAAGCCATGAACGATTTTTCCACTCCAAGTGTATTTAGTTTGCATGACGCCGACCCGCAACCCGGTTTGATCCTGGATGCGACAGGCAGCGTTCTGGAGGGCAACCTGGCCAGCCATCATCTTTGCCAGAACGCCAACCTGACCTCGCTGTTCCATCTGCTGCCGATCAACGTTCAGGCGCTTGTGAAGTCGTCCCTGGAGCAGGAACGGTCGATCGAGAATGTGGAAGCCAGAATTCCGGCAGACACCACCGAGCGTTTCCTGGTGTGGACGTTCGTCCCCGATATCGGGAGCTCGACGGTTCTGGCGCGGGCCAGAGACGCTACAGACGAAATCATCAACCGGGAAGAAGCGACCCGCTCCAACCGTCTTTACCGGCTGATTACCGAGAACACCACCGACCTCATTTCCCGCCATGCCCCGGACGGACGGTTTATCGATGCCACGCCCGCATCCTGGCGGCTGCTGGGCTACTGGCCGGAAGAACTGAGGGGTAAGCCCCTGGAAGAAATTTTCCGGGGCGATCAGGTGGTTCAGAAGCTGGCTGAAACCCGCAACCAGCTACGGGACGACGGCTACGCCACCATGACCCTTGAGATTATTCACCGGGACGGTTCCCGCCGCTGGTTCGAGATTGCCAGCAGGGCCATTCGGGAAACCTACACTGGCGCTGTGATTGAAGTCATCAGCGTATCCCGGGATATCACCGCCCGGGTAGAGTCCGAGGAGAACAACCGCAGGCTGGCCGACGAACTCGCCCACACCGCCAGGCTCGCCACTCTGGGGGAGCTTGCCTCAAGCATTGCCCACGAGATGAACCAGCCATTGGCCACCATCGTGAACTTTGCCAGCGCCAGCCAGCGCTATCTCAAAAGCGCCCGAACCAATCCCGAATGCCTCGATCGAGTGGACGATGGCCTCCAGAAGATTGTTCACCATGCCAACCGGGCCTCGGAGGTCATCAAACGTTTGCGAGCCTTCCTGCGCAAGGGGCAGAAGCGGACCGCACCAATCGCACTGAATGAAGTCGTCAGCAATGTCGCCCGTCTTTGCCAATGGGAGGCCGAGAAAAACAAAGTGCAGATCCGCGAGAATCTGGCCTGTTGTGCGCCCGTCATCACCGCCGACCCGGTGCTTCTGGAACAGGTGCTGATCAATCTGATCCGCAACGGTATCGAAGCCACTGTTGAGGCTCGCGGTGAGGACAACCCGGGCCCACACTCGCAGATCGCCATAACGACCTGCATCAACGATCAGAACGAAACCCTGATTGAGGTCATCGACGAAGGCCCGGGGCTCGACGCGCAGGGCATTCGCCAGATGTTCCAGCCGTTCTATACCAGCAAGCCCCAGGGGCTTGGCCTCGGGCTCTCGATGAGCCGTTCGATTATCGAAGGCTTTGGAGGCTTCCTGGACGCCAGGCCGGCAGCAACGGGCGGACTCTCCCTGATCTGCCGTTTCCCGGCCAGCCCGGGCCACAAGAACAGAACCTCGAACACGGAGATGCAGCCAGATGAGTGATCAAGCGACACCGGAAGCCACCACCGTCTATGTGGTTGACGACGACGCCGGCATGCTGGAATCCACCCAGTGGTTGCTGGAATCGGTCGGGTTGAACGTGGAAGCCTACAGCGACGGCCGGAAATTCCTGGATGCGGTTGGCAACAAGAAAGCGGGCTGCGTGGTTCTGGATGTGCGGATGCCCGGGCTGGGCGGCCTGAACGTTCAGGAGGAGCTTCAGAAGCGGGGGCTGGACCTGCCGATCATCTTTGTCTCCGGGCACGCCGACGTTCCCATTGTGGTGAGGGCGTTCAAGTCCGGGGCCTTCGATTTCATCGAGAAGCCGTTCAACGAACAGTTGCTGCTGGACAGCGTTCAACAGGCCCTTCAGGAACACCAACAATCCGGCACACAGCTGCAGGGCGATGAGGCAACCGACGCCCTGCTGGCCACCCTCACCCGGCGCGAACGGGATGTGTTTCTGCCACTGGCCCAGGGCTACACCAGCCGGGAAATCGCCGAGCAGTTGGATGTCAGCGTGAAGACGATTGATCTGTACCGGGCCCGGGTGATGAAACGCCTGGGCGCCGATCGCCTGCCGGATGTTACCGGCACAGCCATTGCCACCGGGCTGCTCGACCCGCTGGACCTGCGCAGGGAAAAGAACTGAACGGCAAGAACGACTCGGTACGGCACCCCCAGGCGCGTTATCATCAGTCGAAACCGCCCATCAGGAGAACAGCCATGACCTACCCCATTTACCAGGTTGATGCTTTTACCAGCAAGATTTTCGGTGGCAACCCGGCCGCGGTCATGCCGCTGGAAAGCTGGCTTCCGGACGAAACCATGCTCTCGCTTGCCATTGAGAACAACCTCTCCGAAACCGCCTTCTTCGTGCAGCTGCCTGAGGGGGACGAAGCCGATTTCCACATTCGCTGGTTCACTCCGGGCATCGAAGTACCCTTGTGTGGCCACGCCACTTTGGCCAGCGCCTGGGTCATCTTCAACAAACTTGGCTGGGACAAAGATCAGATTCGCATTCGCTCCAAAAGCGGCCCACTCTCCGTCCGGCAGGCCGATGATGGCTGGCTGGTATTGGATTTCCCGAATCTGGCTTTCGAGGAACAGAGCACGCCGGCACTGATTCGGGAAGCCCTGGATAACGCGCCTGATGCTTCGTTTTTTGTTCCAAACGACACCAATTACATGGTGGTTCTGAGGGATGAGGACGCCGTGCGATCTGCTCAACCGGATCTGCGCAAACTCAAGCAAATCGGCAATCAGGGGCTGATCATCACCGCACCTGGCGAAGACTGCGATTTCGTCAGCCGCTATTTCGCTCCGGGCGCCGGTATTGATGAAGACCCGGTTACCGGCTCCATTCACAGCGTGCTCGTGCCCTACTGGTCAGAAAAACTGGGCAAGACACGGCTCGACGCCCGGCAGGTTTCAGCCCGGGGCGGCGTGCTGCACTGCGAGTTGAAGGGGGATCGGGTCGACATCGCCGGCCAGGCTGCATTCTTCATGGAAGGCTCCGTCTACCTGCCCTGAGACTGGTATACTGCCCGCCGTTTTCTTTCCAACGGCGGGCAGTATGACGGCAGTTTCAGCATCACAGTACGACGTAATCATCCTCGGCGCCGGCGCGGCGGGCCTGATGTGTGCGGCAACCGCCGGCTATCGCGGCCGCAGGGTGCTGGTGCTGGACCACGCCAACAAGCCAGGCAAGAAAATCCTCATGTCCGGCGGCGGCCGCTGCAACTTCACCAACCTGAACAGCACGCCCGCCAACTTCCTGTCGGACAACCCGCACTACTGCATTTCCGCACTCAAGCGCTACACGCCCCAGGATTTTCTGGAACTGGTAGACCGGCACGGCATTGAGCATGAGGAAAAAGCCCCTGGCCAGTTGTTCTGCAAGGACAGCGCCAAGGATATCCTCAACATGCTGCTGACCGAATGCGAGTGGGCAGGAGCAGAAGTGAGAATGAAAACAACGGTCGACCGCATTACCGAAATCGACAGCGGCTACCGCCTGAGCGTCGGCTCCGGCGATCTCACCTGTGAATCCCTGGTGATCGCCACCGGTGGCCTGTCGATTCCCACCATGGGCGCCACCGCATTCGGTTACCGGGTAGCCGAGCAGTTCGGGCTGGACATACTTCCCACCCGCGCGGGCCTGGTACCCTTTACCCTGCAGCCGGAATTGAAAGACCAGCTCGCGCCTTTGTCCGGTGTCAGTTGTCCCGTTGACGTGCAGTGCCATGACCAGCACTTCCGGGAACCGATGCTGGTCACCCATCGCGGGCTCAGTGGCCCGGCGATGCTCCAGATTTCCAGTTTCTGGGAGCCGGGCGACAGCCTGGCCATCGATCTGCTGCCGGCCTGCCGCATCAAGGATGACCTGCTGAACCTCCGGAAAACCCGCCCGCAGTCAACCATTGCAAACTACCTGACCCAGCACCTGCCAAAACGGTTTGCCCAGGCCTTCAACGAACTGCAGGGCTGGACCGGTCCCTTGCAGGGCTACAAGAACAGCGATATTGAGCAGGTTGCCGATGTCCTCGGCCATTGGTCGATCAAGCCGGCGGGAACCGAGGGCTACCGCACGGCAGAGGTTACCCTGGGGGGTGTGGATACACGCCAGCTCTCCTCCAAAACCATGGCGGTGCTGGAGAAGCCAAACCTGTATTTCATCGGTGAGGTGGTGGACGTGACCGGCCACCTCGGCGGCCATAATTTCCAGTGGGCCTGGGCTTCGGGTGTGGCGGCCGGCAACAGCGCCTGAGGGCACATCCGACTGCCCAAAGCGACCGTCGAACTGGTAAGCTGAGTTCATGTATTGGCATGACCGGAGAACACACAAGATAGGGGGAACGGATGCTCCAGACCCACAGTGACACCACAACCAGCAATGCCCTCGTTGTCGAAGGTGGCGCCATGCGCGGCATCTTCGCCGCCGGCGTACTCGATGCCTTTCTCGAAAAGCGGCATCAGCCTTTCACGGAAGCCTGGGGCGTCTCCGCGGGCTCAACCAATCTCATCGGCTACCTCTGCGGCCATCACGGCCGAAATCATCGAGTAATCACCGACCACGCCTGTCGGCCGGAATTCATCAACTGGGGGCGTTTCTTCCAGGGCGGGCATTTGTGCGATGTTCACTGGCTCTGGCATCAGTCTTACCAGGAAGTACCACTCGATCTGGAACGCTACCTGTCTGGCACCACCAAACTCTGGGTGGCAACCACGTCGGTGGTGACCGGTGAGGCCCGGTATTTTCCGGTCGACGACCAGAACATCCACAACGTGCTCACCGCCTCCTGCTCCATTCCCCTGGCCTACCGTGATTATCCAAGAGTGGAGGACGAGCCCATGAGTGATGGCGGAATTGCCGATTCCATTCCGGTTGCGGAGGCCTATCGCCGGGGAGCCCGGGATATCACGGTGGTGCTTTCCCGACCGCTGGGCTATGAGAAGAAGCCGTTGGCGTTTCCGGCGCTCACCAAGCGGATGTTCCGGGAGCAACCGGGGCTCGCCGAGGCCATAATCCGGCGGGGCGAAAGATACAACGAGACACTGGAATTCATTCGAAATCCGCCGGAGGACTGCCGGCTCCGGATTATCGCGCCACCGGAGGATTTTCCGGTAAGCCGGTTGACCACGGATCTGAACAAGCTGGATCTGGGGTATCAGCAAGGCCACCGCGCGGCGATGGCCTATCTGGCCGAATTGGCCCAGGAAGTAACCTAGCGAAGCACCACCAGGGGCTTTTTGGCGGTTTTCAGCATCGTGGTGGTTGTACTGCCCACCAGGAACTGACGGATGCGGGAGTGCCCATAGGCGCCCATCACCAGGATGTCGATGTCGTGTTCTTCCTGGTAGGCGTGCAACGCGGGTTCCACATCCCCGGCCCGGATCGCCAGAGTGATCTCGGATTCCAGACCTGCCAGCATTTTCTCGGCTTTCCTGAGCTGCTCCCAGCGGTCGTTGGTGTCCGGTCCAACCATCACCAGATGCAACGGCATGCCTTTCAGAACCGGGCTGCCAGCCAGCAATTCCACGCCCTTGAACGCCGTAGCGCTGCCATCGAAGGCCAGCATGGCGCTGCGGGGCTGGGTATAGTCGTCCGGCACCAGGAGAATCGGGCGGTGCATGCTGCGAATCACCGTCTCCAACTGACTGCCGATGTGGGTGTCACGCTCGGAACTGCTTTCACCGTGCAGCCCCATGACCAGCAGGCGGGTCTGATTCTCCAGCGCCAGCAGAGACTCGGTCAGGTCACCATGGCGCTGACGCTGCACCACGTCATTGATACCGGATTCGCTGACCCGCTTTGCCGCTTCGTCCAGCATGTGGTGGCCGTGTTCCAGGGCCAGCTTGGCGCGCTTGCGGTCCAGCTCTGCCAGGTCTTCGAGCAGCTGTTCACGGCTGCCCAGACCAATGTTGCCAGCCAGATCCGGCTCCGCCGGATAACGTTCCTCGTCCAGCACGTGCAGCAGCATCATGGGCGTTTCCATGTGCTTGCTGGCCCAGGCTGCGTAATCGCAAACCGCCGGCGCCGCCTGGGAGCCATCAATACAGGCAACTACTCGTAACATCTCAACCTCGCCTTCATGATCCTTGTGATTGTTATTCTGACTGCGATCGCTGTTGGATTCCTTGGTCTGTGTCATGTCAGTGCCCCATCAGCTGGTCAACGGCGTCCGGCTTGTCGTGCACGCCAAAGCGGTCAACAATCGTGGCACTGGCTTCATTCAGCCCGATAACCTCAACTTCCGCGCCTTCCCGGCGGAACTTGATGACCGCCTTGTCCAGGGCACCGACTGCGGTGATATCCCAGAAATGGGCCCGGCTCAGATCAATGACCACATTATCGACTGCTTCCTTGAAATCAAAGGATTCCGTGAATTTTTCCGAGGAACTGAAAAACACCTGGCCCACCACTGTGTAGGTGCGGGTATCGCTTGCTTCATCCAGCTCAGAGGTCACCAGCATGTAATGGCCAACTTTGTTGGCAAAAAACAGGGCCGCCAGCAGAACGCCGGCCAGAACGCCGAACGCCAGGTTATGGGTGGCAACCACCACAATCACCGTAACAACCATCACGATGTTGGTTGAAAGCGGATGTTCCCGCAGGTTCTTGATCGAGCCCCAACTGAAGGTACCAATCGACACCATGATCATCACAGCAACGAGGGCCGCCATGGGGATCTGGACCAGCCACTTGTCCAGCACCAACACCATAATCAGCAGGAACACACCGGCAGTCAGTGTCGACAGCCGGGTACGGCCGCCGGATTTGATATTGATAATGGACTGCCCGATCATCGCGCAGCCCGCCATACCACCAAGCAGGCCGGAGCCGATGTTGGCAATGCCCTGACCCTTGCACTCACGGTTGCGGTCACTGGTGGTGTCGGTCAGGTCATCGACGATGGTTGCGGTCATCATCGATTCCAGCAGCCCCACAACAGCCAGCCCCACGGAGTACGGCAGGATGATCATCAGGGTTTCCAGGTTCAGGGGCACATCCGGCCACAGGAAGATCGGCAGAGTATCGGGCAATTCGCCCATATCACCGACCGTGCGGATGTCGAGGTTCAGGTACATGGCAACGCCGGTCAGAACCACAATGCACACCAGAGGTGAAGGCAGGATCTTGCCGATCCGGGGCAGCAGCGGGAACAGGTAGATGATGCCGAGGCCGGCCGCCGTCATGGCGTAGACATGCCAGGTAACATTCGTCAGTTCGGGCAGCTGCGCCATAAAAATAAGGATGGCCAGGGCGTTTACAAAACCGGTTACCACCGAGCGCGAGACGAACCGCATCAGGCCGCCGAGCTTAAGGTAGCCAGCGGCAATCTGAAGAACACCGGTCAGCAGCGTCGCAGCAAGGAGATACTCGAGACCATGCTCTTTAACCAGTGTCACCATCAACAGGGCCATGGCGCCAGTGGCTGCCGAAATCATGCCGGGACGGCCACCCACGAAGGCAATGATCACCGCAATACAAAAAGAGGCGTAAAGACCCACTTTGGGATCGACACCGGCAATGATCGAGAAGGCAATGGCCTCCGGGATCAGTGCCAGCGCCACGACGATACCGGCGAGCACATCGCCACGAATGTTCGAAAGCCAGTTGGCTTTTAGGGAATTCACCATAATGTCGGGTTTCCGGATTGCTGTGGAGATAAAAAAACTGAGATAAAACCGTCGATTGCACCCAACCTATCTCACGTTGGCTACAGGGATATGTCTCAGGGGATTAAACCAGAGGAAGAGGAAGCTGAGCGCTAGGGCGGAAGGATCGTCACGGTTTCAGTTTGCTGCACGGTTGATGAAAATCAGGTAACTGCGAATTTCAGGGTCGCGAAGCTTACCAGACCCCTAACGGGAAAGTAAGGCGGTTACGGGAATCTTCTTAGAGGTGTAACGACCGGTTGCACCTGCTGCTATCATCAACATATTCAATTATTAACAGGAGCCTACGCCCTCCCATGGATGATCTTGCTTCCCAGTTTCTGGCCGGAAACCAGACCACTCTCGACCTCGCCGTTGCGCTTTTGCTTGGCGCCATCATTGGCCTGGAGCGGGGATGGGATGCCCGGGAACAGAAATCCGGCGAGCGAATTGCCGGCATCCGCACCTTTGCCCTGGTAGGCCTGCTTGGCGGTATTTCCGCGGTATTGGCACAGGAAATCACGGAATGGGCGTTTCCCGTGCTTCTGGTCAGTGTCGTGGCCATGGCCATCGTGGCCTACAGCGAGCGCCTTGAGCATATCCGTAATTTCAGCATCACCGGTATGGTTGGCATGGTGCTGACCTTCTGCTTCGGTGCGGTGGCGGTGGCAGTGGACCCGGTCATCGCCACGGCCGCAGCGGTGGTAACCGCAATCATTCTGGACAACAAGGAAGAAATCCACGGTTGGGTCAACAAGCTGAAGGAACATGAACTGGATGCCGCTCTCAAGCTGCTGCTGATTTCCGTGGTCATGCTGCCGTTGCTGCCAAACGAAAAGATGGGGCCTGGCGGGGTTCTGAATCCCCGGGAAATCTGGTGGATGGTGGTGATGATCGCCTCCATTTCCTTTGTCGGCTATTTCGCCATAAGGGTCGCCGGTACCCGCAAAGGCATCCTGTTTACCAGCCTATTCGCCGGGTTGAGCTCGTCCACTGCCCTCACGCTGCACTTCGCCCGCCAGGCCTCGAAAACTCCGCAGCTCAACGCCCAGTTCGCCACCGGTATCCTGATTGCCTGCGGCACCATGTTCCCCCGTATCCTGGTTTATTGCCTGGTGATCAATCCCGATCTGTTGCCCAGTCTGATCTGGCCCGTGCTGGTGATGACCGCCCTGCTCTACGGGCCCGCGCTCTTTATCTGGCGGAAAAATGACCGAGAGCTTCAGGTAAGCCAACCAACCCTTAACCAGAACCCGCTGGATTTGACCTCTGCCCTGGTTTTTGGCGCGTTGCTCACAGCCATCCTGCTTATGGGCGAGTTCCTCGGCAACTGGCTAGGTGATGCGGGCATCTATTTCCTGGCAGCCACCTCCGGCATCGCGGATGTGGACGCAATTACCCTCTCCCTGACCCGCATGTCCAACAACAGCCTGGCCATGGGAACAGCAGTCATAGGCATTGTGATCGCCGCTGCCACCAACAACCTCGTGAAATCGGCGCTGGCCGGGTTTGTCGGCAATCGCCAGATCGGGCTGCTGGTCGGGGGGCCGATGGTGCTCTCTCTGGCAGCCGGGCTTCTGGTCGCCTGGCTGCAGTAATCCCTTACCTGGCCCGACGGAACGTCAGATTGTAACGATACCCGCCCGTTAGCGGGTGCTCCCCGGCTTTGAGGGTCAGCACGCCGTGATAACGCATCCGGGCCGGGCCGCCCCAGACCACAACGTCACCATGGGCAAGTGGCACGCGGATGGGGCGTTCGCTGCGTTTGAGACCACCAAACTGGAACACCATCGGCAGGCCCAGAGAAACCGACACGATGGGCTGCGTGAAGTCCTGCTCGTCCTTGTCCTGATGCAGCCCCATTCTTGCCCCGGGCTGGTATCGATTGATCAGACAGGCGTCCGGTTCAAATCCCTCAAAACCAGCGGTTTCGGCGGCGCTTCTGGCCAGTTCCCGGAAAGCCGCAGGCATGGCGGGCCAAGGCCGGCCGGATTCCGGATCCTCCGCCTGATACCGGTAACCCCTGCTATCGGTAACCCAGCCAAGATCCCCGCAGCAGCTCATGGCCGCAGACATGGCATGGCCACCAGGGGTCTTCATGTGTCTGAACGGCGCTTCTGAGGTAACCGTTTCAATGCTGGCCATGAGTGATTCGGCGTTCGGGAGCGCGAACTGCCGCAGCACCACCGCGCCATCCATCAGAGGCTCGACTGTCTGTTCCGGTGGCAGGTTAGAAAACAGGTCTTGGGTCATAAATACTGTTTCCCCTCATAACGTAGTCAACGTGATAGCTTACGAGTCTTTTAAAAGGTCGATGAAAGCCTGTTCATGAAGCCGGACTGAAAAACACGTATATTCTATGGGCTGATTCATCCCTGTTAAGGACCAAGTAATGCTGTTTGCGATCATAATTGGCGGTCTGATTGGCTACGCCTTTGGCAAGTTCCCGGGTTTTCTGATAGGTGCTGCTATTGGCGCCTTCCTCTTGAACCTTCTCAAACGTCGCCTGCTTGGCAAGCTCCAGAGCATCCAGTCCGGCTTTATTGAGTCGGTCTTTGCGGTAATGGGCGCCCTTTGCAAGGCAGACGGCGTCATTTCCAGGGATGAAATTCAGATGGCCGAGGCCATGTTCGTGCGCTTCCGCCTGAATGAAGACCAGAAAGCCAAGGCCAAAACGGCCTTCAACCGGGGCAAGGAGCCGGACTTCGACCTGGATGCCGAGCTGAACCGGTTCCTCCAGGCCAGCGGACGCCAACCTGCTTTTCTCCAGATGTTTCTGCAGGTTCAGGTATCGGCCGTGGCTGCAGACGGCAAGGTGCACCCGGCCGAACACGAAATGCTGGTGCGGATTGCCCGCGGCCTGGGACTTCCCGAGAGCCAGGTGGATCAGCTTGAAGCCATGCTTCGGGGCGCTCACACCCACCGGGCCGGTGCGGGCCAGCCCTCCTCCGCTGATCAGATCAGCGATGCCTACAAGGTTCTTGGGGTATCGCCTTCCGCCAGTGATGATGAACTCAAGAAGGCCTACCGTAAGCTGATGAGCGAGAACCACCCGGATAAACTTGCCGGCCGGGGATTGCCCGAGAGCATGCGGGAGATGGCAGAGGAACGCACCCGCGAAATCAGTCATGCCTACGATGTGATCAAGGAAGCCCGGAAAAAATCTGCGTAAAGCCCTCTGCCGTCAGCGGGTCAGAACCAGCGCGGTACCCGCACGCGATAACGCTCGTAGTCCTCGCCAAATTTTTCCGCCAGCGCCTTCTCCTCCTCCCGGGCCTGGCGGGTGATCACCAGTACACCGGCCACCAGGCATACCAGGGAAAACACACTGGGCAAGGCCAGGAAAAAACCGAGCTGCCCAGCCATCACAGCCAGGAACAGGGGATTACGGGAACGGCCAAATGGCCCGCCTGTGAGCAGTTTGCGCTCATCCTTCCGAGGATCGATACCAGAGCGCCAATCCTCATGCATGTAGGCCTGCAGATAGTTCACGGTAGTAAATGAGCCAATCAGGAGGAGCATGCCAACCAGCAAAATCGGCCACACATAGAGCGGGCCGAACACGCCCAGCCAGGGGTCGATATCCGCAAAAATCCGCACCACGCAGACGCCGAGAATGAACGCCCGAAACACATTGAAGGTTTGCCGGTGCCACCAGGGCGCACTCCCTCGCTCACCATAGTTAATGTGCGAAAAGCGCATTCTCTGATACAGCCCGAGGCTTCGGCCAGCAAACTGCAGACCGATCATCAGAAAGAAAATGCCGAGAAAGTGGCGTACGAGGGGTTCAATAAATTCCATCAGGATCGCTTACAACGTTTTCAGGCCGACAGCTTATTATTTGAAGAGGTCTGTGAAAAGGCCCTGTGCTAGCCGCCGACCACTCACCCCACCTAAAATGACATGTCATCACGTTTTCAAATGCAGTAGAGTCGTGGAATCACTTTCAAGGAGAGTCTGGCCATGAGCGCCCCGCAGTCCTGCCACAGTTTCAGCAACGACGCGATAGGTTGCGATGACGCCACTGCCCTTGCCGAACGGGTCCGCCGCCGGGAAATATCGGTCACCGAACTCACTCAAGCCGCTATCGCTCGCGCACAGGCGGTCGAACCGCTCCTTCACGGTCTGGCCTCGGCGAATTACGACCAGGCGATCCGGACTGCTTCACAGCTTGATGCCGCCGACCAGACCGGTTCCTTTCCCCTGTTCCGCGGTGTTCCAACACTTATCAAAGACAACACCAACGTGTTGGACATGACCACGCGGCACGGCTCCCTGGCCGTGCCCAGCGTTCCTGCATCCGATACCAGTCCATTTGCCCGCCAGTTGCTTACCCAGGGTTTTCTGTGCCTGGGTAAAAGCACCCTGCCGGAATTCGGATTCAACGCCACAACCGAGCCCGCACACGCGCCGGCAACCTGTAACCCGTGGAACCTGGCCTATTCCTCCGGAGCCTCCTCAGGCGGTTCAGCGGCCCTGGTGGCGGCCGGCGTGGTACCCATTGCCCACGCGAATGACGGCGGAGGCTCCATACGGATTCCGGCCGCCTGCTGCGGCCTGGTCGGCCTTAAGCCCACACGAGGACGATTGATAGACAACGAAGCGGCGACCTCCCTGCCGATCAACATTATCAGCGAGGGCGTAGTGACGCGCTCGGTACGGGATACCGCTAATTTTTTCGAGCAGGCCGAGACCTATTTCCGCAATCCCGGCCTGCCGCCCATTGGAAGAATGGAGGGCCCCTCCGGTCGTCCTTTGAGAATCGGACTGGTGCTGGATTCCATCAACGGTCACAAAACCGATGACATCACCCGACGGACTGTCGAAGAAACGGCGCTCAGGCTGGAAAAAATGGGCCACCGCATTGAGCCAGTGCCCGTTCCGGTGCACAGCACCTTCCCTGATGACTTTGCCCTGTACTGGGCACTGCTTGCCTTCGGCATCAGGGCCAACGGCAGGAAACTGCTTCACCCGGCCTTCGACAAACACAAAACAGACGGCCTGACCAACGGCCTCGACAGGATGTTCCGGCGACAGTTCTGGCGCCTGCCAACCGCACTCTGGCGGCTCAAGCGTTCCTGGCACGACTATGCACATGCCATGGCCGGATTTGATGCCGTGCTCACACCGGTACTTGGCCACACCACGCCCGCCCTTGGCCACCTGAGCCCCGATGTGCCTTTTGACACCCTGTTCAAACGGCTGCGCGAGTATGTGAGCTTCACCCCTCTGGCAAACGCCACGGGCGCACCGGCAATCTCACTGCCCATGGGCCACACGCCCGATCAACTGCCCGTGTCCGTTCAGTTTATGGGGCGGCACGGAGGCGAACGCACGTTGCTGGATATCGCCTTCACTCTGGAAGCCACCCATCCCTGGCCGCTGCTTTGCGATTTCAGCCGGAACAATCCTGGCAGTGGGGAACAAAACGCCAGGGACTCACTGGCCAATCCCGCTTGAAGTTGGACACTTATAAAAACAGCTGCCATATTCTTTAAAGAACTTAGACGTAACCTGATCAAGTATCCAAACCGAGAGCCAAGGCCGTTCGTAATTCTAAGAAGGACAATTTATTGAGCCCGGCCATGCGTGACAGTGAAGTCCTCGTGACCCACCACAAGGCACTGATGGAGCTGAGCCACAATACCAGCTTTATCGAGATGCCCCGCCCCCGGAAGCTGGCAGCACTCATGGAGCTGTGCACCCGGCTGTTGGGCGTGAAACGGGCGAGTGTCTGGCTTTTCCCTCCGGAACGGGACCGGATCACCTGCGAGTGGCTTCACGACACAGAGCTGCCCGGCCGCAATAGCTGCATCGCGCAGAATGGCTCAGAGTTCAACCTGTTTCGCTCAGACCACCCTGACTACTTCCGCGCCATCACCGAAGAACGAGTCATTGCCGTGGAAGACGCCCGCAATGATATCCGTACCCGTTCCTTCGACCGCGATTATCTGTCCGTGCAAAACATTCATTCCATGTTAGACGCGCCGATTTTCGACGGCGAACAACTCAGCGGGGTTGTCTGCCTGGAGTCAAGTGTGCGCCGTGACTGGTCGGTCCCGGACATTTCGCTGTCAGCTGCCATTGCAGACACCATAAGCCTGATGAACACTCACGAGGCATGGCTGAGATCCAAGCGGGCGCTGGAATACGTCAGTCGCTACGACTCCCTCACCGGACTCGCCAACATTGATTCACTGCGTGACCGGCTGAACCACCTGGTGCGCAAGATCAAAGGCCGGGGTACCGGCAGTCTTGCACTGCTCTGGATTGACGTTGACCGCCTGAAAACCATCAACGATGGCCTTGGCCCTCAGGCGGGGGATCAGGTCATCGCCGATATCGGACAGCGCCTGAAAGAAATTCAGTTGGCGGGTAAGGACTTTCTGGCGCGCATTGGAGGGGATGAATTTGCCCTGGTTATTCGCAACTACACCCAGCCGAGCTTTCTGGACGAGGTGATCCGCGAGATCCACAGCCGTATTCGCCAGTCTATCCGGGTGTCCGATCAGGATCTGAATGTCAGTGCCAGTGTGGGCATCTGTCACTTCCCGGGCGATTGCCACGAGTCAGAAGAACTGCTCAGAGGTGCAGAGGCTGCGATGTACCACGCGAAGCGGCAGGGCGGGGACCGTTCGACCCTGTTCGATTCGGAAATCCAGATGACAGCCCGCTCCCGGTTTGCGCTCGAGAGCGAGCTGCGGGAAACACTCAGAACCAGCGGCCTCGATGTCTTCTACCAGCCAATCATGGACCGCACGGGAACACAGCTGGAAAGCGCCGAGGCCCTGGTTCGCTGGCAGCACCCGCAACGTGGCTGGCTGTCACCGATTGAATTTCTGGACGTGGCGCGCAGCGCCGGCCTGATGTATGAGCTGGGCGCCTGTGTGCTGAAAAACGTCTGCGCTCACTGGCGTGAGGCAAAAGACCGGAATACGCCATTACCAACGATATCCGTCAACCTGTCGGCAGAGCAGATATTGGTCCCAGAGTTGCCAGAGCTGGTAAAAGAGATCTGCGGTAACCAGGGCATGCCGGTCAGTGCCCTGCAGTTTGAGGTGACCGAAGACTCCATCCAGGGTGATTTCAGTGTCATCGGTCGGGTTCTGGAACAGCTGGTACACGCCGGCGCCGAGCTCGCTATCGACGACTTTGGCACCGGGTACTCATCGCTGTCCCGGCTCAAAAGCCTGCCCTTCTCCCGCATCAAGATCGACCGCTCGTTCATCAACAACCTTCCGGATGACGAAAACGATTGCGCTATCACCCTGTCGATCATTGGCCTGGCCAGGGGGCTTGGCCTTTCTGTCGTTGCAGAAGGTGTGGAGAGCGAAGCCCATGAAAGCTGGCTGTTCGAGAAAGGCTGCGACTACCTTCAGGGCTACCGTTACAGTAAACCGCTTCCCTACCCAGGGTTTATCAAGCGCTACTTTTCCGAGTGATCCCGTACGTCAAATCCCGGGAATAGCGATAGCACCTCCAGAAAACTCGCTTCCGGCGCGGCGCTAATGGTCAGTGGTTTACCCGAAACCGGGTGCTGGAATGCCATCCGGGTTGCGGCCAGCATCAACCGCCCCTGGCCGAATCGCTCTGCAAAATAGCGGTTGTGGCGGCCCCGACCGTGATTGGCATCGCCAATGATCGGGTGGTTGATGTGTTTCATATGCCTGCGCAACTGGTGCTTTCGGCCAGTTTTCGGGTTCAGTTCAACAACGGCGTAGCGACTGCTCGGGTATTTCTCGATCTCCACTGGTATCTCGGTCGTCGCCAGCGTGCGGTAATAAGTGAGAGCGTCCCGCACCGGCTGCTCTTCCCCTTTCAGCCGTCGATCCTCCGGTTCCTCTCGCAAGGGATGATCAATCTCCCCGTGTTCCGGCGGCCAGCCACGCACCATCGCCAGATAGGTTTTCGTCACCTCACCGGCCATCAGCGCCATACCCAGCGTGCGGGCAGTGTCGCTGTCCCTGGCAAACACCAGGACGCCGGAGGTAGGCCGGTCCAGTCGATGGACCGGGTAAACATGCTGGCCCTCATTTAGCGCCCGGGCATATTGCAGGGCAAACTCGGTTTCGTGTTTGTCGATAGGGCTCCGGTGAACCAACAGCCCGGCCGGTTTGTGGACAGCCAGAAGGTGTTCGTCCCGGTAAAGAACGGTTAGTGGGTTGCTCATAAGATAGATGTCATAAAAGCTTCATATTCAAGTCGGCCAATTGCATTCAAGAGCCCGCTTCTCTAGCCGATACCAAAGTAGATAACCTAATCAACTAACGCTACGTATACACTAGCGACACACCCTTACCATCGATCGCTCCCAGGAATAGCTGATGAACTGGTACTCGAAAAGCATTCTCAACCGGGTTCTTCTCGTCGTTTTGACGGCAAATCTAGTCGTCGCCGCAGTGGCGGTGATTTACCTGAACTTCTCCCTGAAAGTCAAAGATGACTTCAACAGTCTTGTAAGTACCAGGATGGTGAACGCCCTTGAAGCCCAGGATGTGCTTTCTGATTTCAAGACCCAGGTCCAGGAGTGGAAAAACGTCCTGATCCGCGGAGCCGACCCGGAACAACTGGACAAATACTGGGGCCGATTTCAGCAGCGCGAAGCATCAATACAGAGCCAGCTTGATGACCTGATTCCCCGAATTCAGGAGCCACAGGCAAAGTCACTGATGTCCGACTTCAAACAGGCACACCAGACGATGGGGCGTGCCTATCGTGAGGGATTCGAGGCGTTCACACGCTCAGGCTTTGATCCGAACGCAGGCGATGCCGCGGTACAGGGGATCGACCGTGAACCTGCCAGACTGATTGTAGATGCTGCAACCGCAGTCCGTGAAGATAGCCTTGTCCGGGCCCGAACCCTGAACACCGTTGTCACCGAGCGTAGCTGGCTGGTGGCGGGTCTTCTGATTGCCGCCATCATTCTGGGTACCATCGCGCTGATAATGATCCTGTTGTCAGGTGTGGTCCGGCCCGCACAGAAGCTCACCTCGCAGATCTCCCGACTGGGCGACGGTGATCTTTCGGATCCTGTAACCATGCAGCGGGCTGACGAATTGGGGCAATTGGCCGACGCTGCCCGAAGCCTGCACCGCTTCCTAAGCGATACCGGAAGCCAACTGAGCGAGAACGCCAGGCAACTGAACGATACCGGCGAGTTGATCCGCCAGAACGCCGATAGTGTTGTCAGCCAATCTGACCTGGCCCACCAGCGCATCGAGCAGATTGCGACAGCCATGAACGAAATGTCTGCCACAGCGGAAGATGTGGCCAGTCACGCTGCCTCGGTAGCCACCGAAGTGAGCCAGACATCCGACGAGACGGCTACAGCGGATTCTCAGATCAACAAGGCGGTAGACAGCATGCGGCGTCTGACCGACCAGATCCGGAACTCGGCCGAAACCGTCAACCAACTCGCCAATGATGGTAAAAAGGTCGGCGACGTTATGCAGGTTATCCGGGAAATTGCAGACCAGACCAACCTGCTGGCCCTGAACGCCGCCATTGAGGCGGCCCGGGCCGGCGACGCAGGTCGCGGATTCGCGGTGGTTGCCGATGAAGTCCGGAACCTGGCTGCCAAGACCCAGGAAGCCACCGTGGAAATTGACCAGATCATTGGCGCCATCAGTGGGGCTTCGCGGGACGCCACCGAGTTCATGCAGGCCTCAGGCGTTGTAGCCCAGGAAAGCAGTGAGGCCGTTGAAGCCGTTCGCGCCACCCTGGCCGAAATCAACCGGCGCATGGGCAGCATCAACGACGCAACAACCCAGGTTGCTACAGCGGCCGAAGAACAGACCAGTGTCTGTGAAGACATCAACCGCAATGTCACGGATGTGGCCGAAACCTCCGAAGCCATGCACCAGGCTGCTGAAAACAACCTGCGCACGGTACCTGAACTGGAAGCCATGGCTGCCCGGGCCCAGGAACTGGCGGGCCGGATCAAGCATTAAGTAGTTCGGAATCGGCTGGTCAGTCTCCCGAAAGCCTGACCGGCCCGGTTACCCAGCACCAGCAATGCAGGTGTGAGCAACAGCGTCAGCACCGTAGCAAACGCCAATCCCCCCGCGATGGCACTGGACAGCTGGGTCCACCACTGGGTTGATGGCGCACCAAGGCCCAGGGAGGGCGTCAGCAGGTCCACATTGACGCCGAGGACCATGGGCATCAATCCCAGCACAGTGGTGATGGCCGTCAGCAGCACCGGCCTCAGGCGAAAGCAACCGGTTTCCAGGGCGGCCTCGTAGGCTTCAACACCGTCCTTGCGCATCTGATTGTAGGTATCGATCAGAATGATGTTGTTGTTTACCACGATGCCTGCCAGGGCAATCGTACCCATGCCCACCATCACAATGCCGAACGACTGACCGTTTACCAGAAGGCCGAGCAGCACCCCGGCGGTGGAGAGCACAATCGCCGAGAGAATCAGGAAGGTCTGGTACAACGAATTGAACTGGGTCACCAGTATCAACAGCATGAGACCGATGGCTACCAGGAAGGCCGTCGCAAGGAAGTTGGATGCCTGCTGCTGATCCTCGTTCTCGCCGGCAAACTTCACTGAAATTCCCTCTGGCGGTTCCGGCATCTCGGCCTGCAGGGCCCGCAGCAGCTCATCCACGCGGCGCCCCTGTGCCAGATCGGATTTGATGGTTACCGTGCGCTGGCCATCCACCCGGACAATACTATTGGTTTTGTCGCCCGGGCGAAGATCGACGAATTCAGAGAGCGGCACCTGGCCCCGGGAGGTATGAATGGTCTGGCGCTGCAGATGATCCAGTTCCCGCCAGTTATTCGGAACTCGCACCACGATGTCCACTTCATCCCGCACGTCTTCAGGGCGATAGGTGGCCAGTTTCAACCCGTTGGTCACCAAGCGCACGGCACTGCCGATACCCAGCACATCGGTACCGAAGCGAGCGGCGGCTTCCCGGTCAACCTGCAGCCGCCACTCAATCCCCGGAAGGCTGCGGTCGTCTTCGATGTCCACGAAACCACCGAGCTCACGCATGCGGTCTTTGATTTCGTCCACGTAGCCATTGAGACTGTTTGCTTCGCGGCTGCTCACCTGTAGCTCTATCGGTTTGCCTTCGGCAGGCCCACCTTCCTGTTTGCGGAATTCCAGCTCAACGCCCGCTATATCAGAGGTCATGTCGCGGAAGTCCTCGAGAATCGCGCTGGCCGGTCGCCGGGTGAACCAGTCGGTAAACTGGAATTGCAGAACGCCTATGACATCTGGCGCCAGTTGCGAGCTGGTCTGTACCATTGAGCGGGCGTACAGGGCCTTCACCTCGGGCATGCCACGCAACCGCTGCTCCACTTCACGCACAATGGCATCCCGCTCCCACACTGAAAGATCACCCCTCGCCCTCACCTGAACCTGGGCGGAATCCGGCTCCACACTGGGGAAGAACTCAACCCCATGGTTGAAGCGGGCGTACGCGGCGTAGATCACGGCGATCACGCAGAGCACACCAATCAACGTCAGCCCCGGTGAACGAAGTAGCAGCCCCAGTACCCGTCGATAACCCTCCATCAGGCGCCCCGAAGAATGCCCCTGCCGCGCCCGGCGCCCCCCACTGGTGCTGCCCAGCACGGGCAGGAACACCAGCGCCATGGCCAGGGAAGCAATCAGACAGATAATCACCGTCAGCGGCAGGAACTTCATGAACTCCCCGACAACGCCGGGCCAGAACAACAACGGCACAAACACCGCCAGCGTGGTTGCGGTCGACGCAATAATGGGCCAGGCCATGCGACTGGCCGCCTCGGCCCAGGCGTGCTTTACCGTCTGCCCCTCCGACAGGTTCCGGTCCGCCAGCTCCGACACAACAATGGCGCCATCCACCAGCATGCCGGCCACCAGGATCAGACTGAACAGCACCACGATGTTGAGCGTGAGCCCCATGCTCCAGATCACCAGGATGCCGGTGAGGAAGGCACCAGGAATCGTCAGCCCCACCATAACCGCCGAACGCGGCCCCATGGCGGCAATCACCACAATCAGAACCAGCACGATGGCGGTGAGCACGTTATTCAGCAGGTCACTGAGAATATCCCGGACTTCCTCGGACTGGTCCATGATGTAGCGGATTTCCAGAGAGTCCGGCAGCTCCGGTCTGGCCTGATCAATCAACTCACGAACCTGGGCAATGGTCTCGATAATGTTGGCACCCGAGCGCTTGGAGACTTCCAGCACCAGCGCCGGCTCCCCATTGATACGAGCGAAACCGGTGGGGTCCTTGAAGGTACGCTGGAGCATGGCCACATCGCCGAAGGTGACCACTGTGTCACCGTCCACCTTGATCGGCATGGACATCACATCCTCGATGGTTTCGATCACCCCGGGCACTTTCAGGGCCATGCGGCCATTGCCGGTATCCAGCGAGCCGGCCGCCACCAGCTGATTGTTGCGGGTTACCAGCGAAGCCAGCTGATCAAAATCAACGCCATAGCTCTCCAGCACCTGGGGATCGACCACGATTTCCAGCAGATCCTCCCGATCGCCACCAATCTCCACTTCCAGAACTTCCGGGATAGACTCGATGGCATCCTGGAACCGCCGGGCGATGGTTATCAGCTCCCGCTCCGACAAGGGGCCAGACAGACCCACGGACAGCACCGGGAACAGGGACACGTTGATCTCGTTTACCCTGGGTTCATCCGCTTCCTGGGGCAGCTTGGTACGTGCTGTATCCACTTTCTCCCGCACGTCCTGAAGCGCCTTGTCCGGATCAAACCCGGCATCGAACTCCAGCATCACCGAGGCATGACCTTCCGAGGCGGTACCACGCATTTCCTTGATGCCTTCAAGCGAACGCAGCTCCTGCTCCATGGGCCGCACCAGCAGACGCTCGGCGTCCTCCGGGCTGATGCCATCCAGGGTCATGGAGACATAGATCATGGGGATGGTGACGTCGGGGTTGGCTTCCTTCGGGATGGTCTGAAACGCGGCAATCCCCCCGAGAATCAGGAACAGCAGCGTCAGCAAGGTGGTCCGGCTGCGGTCGATGGCGGCAAAGATCAGTGCGCGCATGCGGTCTAGCCCCTGTTTTCAGCGGCGTCGACCGGCACGACCTGCTCACCGGTGCTCACGAAACCACCGCCGCGGGTAATCAGACGGATCTCATCCGGCAAACCGGTCACCCAGGCACCCTCGGTGGATACACTCAACAACTTCACTTCACCGAACTCGACACGGTTCTCACCGTTCACGTATTTCACACCGGGGCGACCGTCATCACCGAGGGACAAATAAGCGGGTGAGATAAACATCGCCTTTACCTCCGGCAATGCCACCCGCAGGCTGGCGCTGCCACCGGCCACCCGTTTGCGATCCGGATTCTCCACCGCGATCTCCACGGCAAAACTCCGGGTTTCGGGCGAGGCAGCGCTGGCCACAAAGGTCACCACGCCAGAAAGACGGCTGCCATCCAGCAAATCCACGCGAACAGACTGACCGGGCGCCACATTGCCCACCGATTGCTGGGGGATCTGCGCGGTAGCCTTCAGGCGATCCACCCTCACCAATTGAAACAGGGGGGAACCCACCTGCACCAGATCGCCGATATCCACCGATTTGCTGTTGATAATGCCGTCAAAAGGCGCCTCGGGAGTGAGGTGGCTGATGGCCTGTCGGGCACCGGTCAGCTCCGCTTCAGCGGCAGCAAGTTCGCTTTCCAGGCTCAAAATCTGGGATTCCGAGGCAAGGTTATTGGCGCGGAGCCGGCGGGCCGCCACCAGGTCCGCTTCCAGTTTCCGAACCTGGGACTGCCAGCGCAACACCGCGGCACTCCGCCCTTCATCAGCTATCGTAAGCAGCTTCTGACCCTGCTGGACCTGCTCACCCAGACTCACAGCCAGAGACTCCACGCGGCCGGGCACCTGGGCACTCAGCATCACCGAACTCCAGGGCTCCAACTGGCCCTGCAGCATCAGGCCCGGCTCATGCAGCCGGGCCGTCAGGGTTTCCACCTGCACCGTTGTAGGCTGGCCATCGCCGCTGTCCTGACGTTCCGGAGCCTCGTCACTGGCCACCTTCACCTCGCCAGTCGCCATCCAGATCACCATTGCGATCACGATCAGAAGTGACAGTCCGAGAGAACCCCATTTTGCTTTCGTCATTGAATGCTCACTGTTGCTGAATCGAGGGTGGCAGAAAAAACCGGCAATTAACGGTTGCATCCGGCTAAAAACGTGGGGTAGATTCTACACAGAATCTTTTTACGAATTCAGAGCAGACTGTCGATTTTATGAATCTCAACGCAGTGATTGTCCTTGTGAAGCTTGTCCTGGTGGTCGTGGTACCGTCCGGGGGCTTCTGCGTGGACAAGCGGGTGAGATAGCGACAAACCTGACAAGACACCAGAAACCCCCGGCACCGAAAGGTCCCGGGGTTTCTTTTTTTACGGCAAAAGAAAAGGGAAAGACGACCATGAACGGCGCACAGCACATTCTTGACGCGTTCCACCGCCACAACATCAGCACGGTTTTCGGATATCCGGGTGGCTGCATCATGCCGCTATACGACGCGCTGGTGGACGATGTGGGCGTGGAGCATGTGCTGTGCCGCCATGAACAGGGCTGCGCCCTGGCGGCAGACGGCTACGCCCGGGCCAGTGGCAAGCTGGGCGTCTGCATTGCCACGTCGGGCCCCGGCGCCACCAACCTGATCACCGGCGTTGCCAACGCGCACCGGGATTCCATTCCCATGCTGGTGATCACCGGCCAGGTTCCCTCGGGCCTGATCGGCACCGACGCCTTCCAGGAAACCGACGTACTGGGCATGACCCTGGGCATCGTTAAACACAGCTACCTGATCGATGATGCCAACAGCCTGCCGACCATCATGGAAGAGGCGATCGAACTGGCTCAGAGCGGTCGCCCCGGGCCGGTCTGGATTGATATCCCCAAGGACCTGTTGCTGTCCGAAGCGGCCGATGCGCCCTTCCCCCAGCCTGAAGCCCGTGAAACAGCTTCAACCGACCTGACGGAAGCCCTGGCGATGCTGCGCGCCGCCCGCAAGCCCCTGCTTTACACCGGCGGTGGCATCAGCCTGGCCCACGCCGAGGACAGCTTCCGGGCCTTTGCCGAATCCTCCGCCCTGCCCGCGGTTGTGACTCTGAAGGGCATCGGCAACCCCGGCAAACACAATCCTTATAACCTAGGCATGCTGGGCATGCACGGTTCCCGGGCAGCCAACAAGGCGGTCGACGAGTGCGACCTGCTGCTGGTTATCGGCGCGCGCCTTGATGATCGCGCCACCGGCAAACTGGATGGCTTTGCGCCCAACGCCAGGATGATCCACATTGATGCTGATGCCGCCGAAATCAACAAACTGCGCGGCGCCGATCTGGCCATCCGCGGCGACCTGAACGAGATACTGAAATCACTGGCGGACGCATTGCAGGCCGAGCCACTGGCCATCAGTGATTGGCAGAAACAGTGCCGCACCTGGCACACCACCGGTGGCTTCCATGCGGCCGACAACGATGATCCGATGGCCCCGATCACCGGCCCGGCTTTCATCCGCCAGCTCTCCCGGATTGCCCCGGACGACACCGTCATCGCCTGCGACGTTGGCCAGCACCAGATGTGGGTAGCCCAGCACTACGAATTCGACCACCCACGGCACCACCTCACCAGTGGCGGCCTCGGCACCATGGGCTTCGGCCTGCCCGCCGCCATCGGCGCCCAGTTTGCGGATCGCAACAGCACCGTCATCAACGTAACCGGTGATGGCTCGTTCATGATGAACGCCCAGGAACTGGCCACCATCCGCCGCTACAACCTGCCGGTAAAGCTGATCGTCATGGACAACCAGTGCCTGGGCATGGTCCGCCAGCAGCAGGAACTGTTCTACAACAACCGCGAAAGCCAGATAAACCTGGACGACAACCCCGACTTCGTCGCCATGGCCCGGGCCTTCGACATTCCGGCCCTGCACATCGAACGCACCGACCAGATCCGCCGCGGCATCGAAACCATCCTGGCCTACAACGGCCCGATGCTGCTGCACGTTGCCATCAGCCGTGAAGAAAACGTATGGCCCATCGTCAAACCCGGCGCAAGCAACACAGACATGATCGACGAAACCGCCCGCACCGCAAAAGCCAGCAAGGAGCAAGTTGCATGAACCCGCAAAGCCAGCCATCAACGCCCAGCTACACCATCAACTGCCGCATGACCCACGAAGCCGCCGCCCTGGAGCGGCTCTGCCAGGTGGTCCGCATCCGCGGGTTCCGGATTGCCACCATGGCGGTTGAAACCGCTGGCGAGCATCTGGATATCGCACTGACTTTGGAGGGTACAAGGCCGATTGCCATGTTGCAGTCGCAACTGGAGAAGCTGCACACGGTTGCCGAGGTTGCCCTCGCGGCTGGATCTGTGGCCCGGTCTCGTTCGGCCTAAGTTCGGAGTTGTGATCCGTTCAGCCTGAGATTTGGCGGGCACGGTCTATTTGTAGCCTGAGGTTTGGCGGGCAGGTACGCGGGTGGCGGTATTTTTTCTTCGGGGAAAAGAAAAACTCCACCTGCCACCCCGCAGGCCCGCCCCTCAACCAACAGGCTACAAAGGCGGGCACCTCCAAATTATCAGGTTTTGTAAGGCAGGCAATTCCAGGTCAGGCCGGAGTAATGCCCACCTGGTTCAGGGCATAGGTCACCACAATCCAGATCAGCATCACCAGCGGCAGGTAGCGACCAACCAGGTACATACGCCACTCCCACCAGCGGCTCTGGGTGCCCAGTACCGTCCGGATCTTTTCGGGCGGAATAAACCAGCAGAACATGGCGGCCCCCAACACCCCGGAGAAGATGATCACATTACCGCCGGCCACCCGGTCGATCACATCCAGCACCGGCTCCCCGGCAATGTTCCACTCCAGCGGGGTGAAACTCAGTGCCGATGCCGTGCCCAGCACCAGCATCACCAGGGTAACAAGACTGACGGCCTTGCCATTGCTAAGCCGGAACTCCTCCGCTACCGCCGCAATCATCACCTTCAGACCGGCCAGGCTGGAACTGAACGCGGCCATGAAAAACAGGCTGAAAAACAGCGTACCCACCCAGTAGCCGCCAACCATGTCCTCGAACACCCGGGGCATGGTCACAAACGCCAGCTGACTGCCCTCCGCGGGCTCCATGCCAAGACTGAACACAAACGGAAAGATCATCCAGCCCGCCAGCAGCGCCACACTGGTCTCGGTACCTGCAACAATCAGACAGGCCCGGGGCACGTGGGTCTGCCGGGGGATAAAACTGCCATAGGTCACCAGGTAGCCCTGACCAATCGCCAGCGTGTAGAACGCCTGCCCGAACGCAAACGCCCAAAGCTTGCCGTCCGCCAGCCGGCTCCAGTCCACCTGGAAAAAGAAATCCTTGGTCTGCTCCCAACCGGGTGTGCGGCTGGCGAAAATCACCAGACCGATCATCACAATGATCAACACCGGCATCAGGATCTTCGACATCAGCTCAATGGCCGTCACATCCTTGGCCAGGATGACTGCCCCCAGCACGGTCACCGCGAAGAAATACCAGAGCGAGTTATACCCGGCGGTAAAGTCGCCAAACACTCGGAGATTGTCTGTTGCGGCATCCACCGCATAACCCAGGGTCCAGCCGGTAATCACCAGGTAATAGCTGGTAATGGCCATGGTGATGAGCACCACAAACCACCCGTAAACAACCCCGAAGCGGTTCACCTGCCGGTAGGTCTGAACCGTACTGCCCTTGGAAAGACGTCCTGCAGACACTTCCAGAATCATGATGGGCAAAACCACGACAATCAGCGCCAGCAGATAGGCCACCACAAAAGCGCCACCACCGTTCTCCCCCACCATGTACGGAAACCGCCACAGGTTCCCAAGCCCCACAGCCGCTGCGGCCATCGAAGCCACAAACGCGGGCTCGGAACTCCACTGTTTGCGGGATTCCTCAATAAACTCGTGGCGCTTTCGCACGTGGGGTCTTTCTCCAATACCGGGGAATTTCAATGCATTGAAGTCTAGCAAATCATGGGATTGGCCGCATGACTGATATCAAGTCAGGCTTTCTGGGATGGTGAGACTTCTGCCTTGGGGGATGGCCGGCAGTGGGGGTACCTTTTCTTCTGGGAAAAACAACTCGCTTCGCTCAGACATTTTTTCCCGCCAGAAAAGGTACCCCCACCACCGTCCTTCGGACTAAGGGATTGGGGTCTCTAAAGTAGAGAAAAAGGAAACCTGTATTTCGCGATACCTCCTGGGTATCTCGGCGCGGGGTGGCCGGTGAATTTTTCGCCGGAAAAAGGTGTCTGAGCGAAGCGAGTTCTTTTTCCAAGAAAAATTCACCGGACACCCCGCAAGCCCGCCCTAAAATGGGCAGGCTACAACGAGGACAATTCCACCAAATCAGATCAACTCGATAGCAACGGCAGTCCCCTCGCCACCACCAATACACAGCGAAGCCACACCGCGCTTCAGGCCACGCTGCTTCAGGGCATTGATCAGGGTAACGATAATCCGCGAACCGGAAGAACCGATCGGATGCCCCAGGGCACAGGCGCCACCGTGGACGTTCACCTTGTCAGCCGGGAGTTTCAGTTCGTTGATGGCCGCCAGGGTGACAACGGCGAAGGCTTCGTTGATCTCGAAGAGATCCACGTCGTCCACGCTCCAGCCGGCTTTCTTCAGCACCTTCTCGATGGAACCAATGGGCGCAAGGGTGAACTCGGCCGGCAGTCGGGCATGAGTGGCGTGGGCCACGATGCGGGCCTGGGGTGTCAGGCCACGGGCGTCGGCTTCGGCGGCGGAGGCCAGAACAAGGGCGGAGGCGCCGTCGCTGATGGAGCTGGAGTTGGCCGCGGTCACGGAACCGTCTTTGGCGAAGGCCGGCTTCAGGTGCGGGATTTTCTCCGGCTTTGCGTTGCCCGGCTGCTCGTCGGTGTCGACTTCGGTGTCACCGCCACGGCCAGGTACGGTTACCGGAACAATTTCGTCGCGGAACCAACCGTTTTCGATGGCCGCCAGGGATTTCTGCAGGGAACCGATGGCAAATTCGTCCATGGCCTGGCGGCTGATGTCGTATTTGTCAGCTGTACGCTGGGCGAAAACGCCCATCAGGCCGCCTTCGTAGGCGTCTTCCAGGCCGTCCAGGAACATGCTGTCCATCACCTGGCCATGGCCCATGCGCATGCCGGCGCGGGCCTTGGGCAGCAGGTACGGCGCCTGGCTCATGTTTTCCATGCCGCCAGCGATCATGATGTTATTGGTGCCTGCCTTGATCTGGTCGTGGGCCATGATCACGGCCTGCATGCCGGAGCCGCACATCTTGTTGATGGTGGTGCAGCCGGAGCTGTCGGGAATGCCGGAAGCACGGGAGGCCTGGCGCGCCGGGGCCTGGCCGAGGCCTGCGGGCAGTACGCAACCCATGATCACTTCCTGCACATCCGCCGGCTGGAGGCCGGAGCGTTCAATGGCGGTCTTGATGGAGATAGCGCCCAGATCCGGCGAGCGCACGGAGCTGAGGGAGCCCATCATGCCGCCCATCGGGGTTCTTGCTGAGCCTGCTATTACCACATCATTGCTATTCATTTGGTTGTCCTCCTGATTCTGTGGAAGGCCCGACCAGGGGGCAGCCTCTCCGGGACACGCTGTAAATACTTCCCTGTACGCTTGACTGCAGCATCCATGCTGCAGACAGTCCCGGAGAGGCTGCCCCCTGCTCGGACCCCGAGCATTCGACTTGCCTTCTGAGGCCTTAAAGGCCCTTCTTTCAGGCTTTGCCCAGTACCGACCGGGCAATAATTTCTTTCATGACTTCCGAGGTACCGCCATAAATGCGCTGCACCCGCGCGTCGATAAAGGCCCGGGAAATCGGGTATTCGGTGGTGTAACCGTAACCGCCAAACAGCTGCAGGCAGCCATCGGCCACGCGGCACTGCATTTCAGTGGCGCTGTACTTGGCCATGGAGGCAGTTGGCGCGTCCAGTTCACCCAGGTCGTACTGGTCGATGCACTGGTCCACGAACGCCTTGTTCACCCGGTAGTCGGTTTCCATGCGCGCGATTTCAAATCGGGTGTTCTGCAGTTGGGCCAGCTTCTGGCCAAACAGTTCCCGTTCCTGAGCGTAGGCGATGGTCAGATCGAGGGAGCCACGGGCGGCAGCTACGCCGAGGGCACCAATCACCAGTCGTTCCCGGGGCAATTCCTTCATCAGGTAAACAAAACCCTGCCCCTCTTCACCAAGCAGTGCGGAAGCCGGGATGCGCATATCGGAGAAGAACAGCTCGGAGGTATCCCCGGAGTGCTGGCCGATCTTGTCCAGATTGCGACCTTTGCTGAAGCCCGGCAGCGAGGTGTCCACCAGGAACAGGCTGATGCCGCGGGCGCCGGCCTTGGGGTCGGTCTTGGCCGCGACGATGACCATGTCGGCGTGCTGGCCGTTAGTGATGAAGGTCTTGGAACCGTTCAGGATGTACTCATCGCCATCTTTCACCGCGCTGGTCCGGATCGCCTGCAGGTCACTGCCTGCACCGGGCTCGGTCATGGCGATGGCGCCAACGGCTTCCCCGGAAACCAGCTTGGGCAGCCACTGTTGTCGCTGGTCTTCATTACCCATGTGGCTCAGATAGGGAGCCACGATGTCCGAATGCACCATGACGTTGGTGGAAAGCGCGCCGAATCCCATGCGGGCAAGCTCTTCACCCACCACCACGGAGAACTGGAAAGGTGCACCGATGCCGCCCCACTGTTCGGGCACATCCACGCAGAGCATCCCGGCATTGCCCAGGGTGTTCCAGAGCTCGCGGGGAACCAGCCCGGATTTTTCCCAGGCTTCGTAGTGCGGCGTCACTTCTTTTTCCAGGACCTTGATAACGGAATCCCGGAACATCGCCAGTTCTTCTTTATCAACAGACACGGTCATGTATGTCTCCTGCAACTGAATGCTTTACTTGGGCGCCATGCGAAGCGCGCAGTCCAGACGAATCACTTCGCCGTTGAGAATCGGGTTGCGCACCATCTGGTCAACCATCATGCCGAACTCTTCCGGCTTGCCGAGGCGCTTCGGGAACGGCAGAGTGGCTGCCAGGCTTTCCTGAACTTCATCGGGCATACCCGCCATCATGGGCGTCATAAACAGGCCCGGTGCAATCGTATTTACACGGATGCCTTCGCGAGCCAGCTCACGGGCCGACTGCAGGGTTAGCGATACCACACCGCCCTTGGACGCGCTGTAGGCCGCTTGGCCAATCTGGCCCTCGTAGGCGGCCACCGAAGCAGTATTGATGATCACACCGCGTTCACCATCGGCGTTGGGTTCACGCTGGGCCATATCCGCTGCCGCGAGGCGCAGGATGTTAAAGGTACCAATCAGGTTGACCTGAATAACCTTGCTGAAGTTCTCCAGGGGCATCACACCCTCACGGCCCAGAATCTTCGAGGCTGTGGCAATACCGGCGCAGTTCACAGCGATACCGCAGGGGCCGTGGGCTTCGCGGGCAGCGTTGATGGCCGCTTCGGCGCTGTCGGGGGAGCTTACATCGCACTCAAGGAAAATCCCGCCAATGTCCTCGGCCACCTTGCGGCCCTGCTCTTTCTGCAGATCCAGGATCGCCACCTTGCATCCGGATGCCGCCAGCGCGCGGGCCGCACCCTCGCCCAGCCCGGAAGCACCGCCTGTTACAATGGCTGCCACATTTTTGAATTCCATCGTTCACTCCCCTTTTCAGGATTCTGTTTGTTAAAAATCGGACCCTAAAACTACTTTACGTTTACGTAAACTTTATCTAACCTAAGTCTAAAAAGGAAATCCCAATGGACATAAAGAAGACTTTCAGCATCAGCGAGCTCGCCAAAGAGTTCGATGTAACAACCCGGAGCATTCGTTTCTACGAAGATCAGGAACTGCTCAAGCCCTCACGGCGCGGGCAGACACGGATCTTCAGTTCAAAGGATCGGGTGCGCCTGAAGCTCATACTCCGGGGCAAGCGCATGGGCTTTTCCCTGGCCGAGACCAAAGAGCTGTTTGACCTGTGGGACGAAACCCTCAGCGGAAATGAGAAACAGCTTCACAAGATGCTGACCATTCTGGCCAACAAACGGGCACAAATGGAACAGCAAAAGAACGACATTGCCCAGGCGGAAATGGAGATAGACACAGCCGAAACCCGGTGCCGGGAAGCCCTGGCCGAGCTGCAGAAGAAAAAGAAACAGCAGGCCCCGGCAAAAGAAGAAGCCAGGCAGACCGCTGAAAACTAATGAATGACAGAAATCAAAGGTAGCCAACGATGAAATCACAGTACTCAGAGCTCAACTTCGGCCTCGGCGAAACCCTCGACATGCTCCGCGAGCAGGTCAACGGCTTTGCTGCTTCCGAAATCGCACCCCGCGCCGAGGAAATCGACCGCAACAACGAGTTCCCCATGGACCTGTGGCGGAAAATGGGCGACATGGGCCTGCTGGGTATCACCGTGAGCGAAGAATACGGCGGCTCCGACATGGGCTACCTGGCGCACGTCATCGCCATGGAAGAAATCAGCCGTGCTTCCGCCTCCGTTGGCCTTTCCTACGGTGCCCACTCCAACCTGTGTGTGAACCAGATTCACCGCAACGGCACCGAAGAACAGAAACAGAAATACCTGCCGAAACTCGTCAGCGGCGAGCACGTTGGCGCCCTGGCCATGTCCGAACCCAACGCCGGCTCCGACGTCATCTCCATGAAACTCAGCGCCAAAGACGCCGGTGACCACTACGTCCTCAACGGCAACAAAATGTGGATCACCAACGGCCCGGATGCGAACACCTACGTCATCTACGCCAAAACCGACACACAGGCCGGCTCCAAAGGCGTGACCGCCTTCATCGTAGAACGCGACGCCCCGGGCTTCAGCCGCCACCAGAAACTCGACAAACTCGGCATGCGCGGCTCCAACACCTGTGAGCTGGTGTTCGAAGACTGCAAAGTACCCAAGGAAAACGTCCTGGGTGGTGTTGGCAACGGCGCCAAAGTCCTCATGAGCGGCCTCGACTACGAGCGCCTGGTTCTCTCCGGCGGCCCGTTGGGCATCATGCAGGCCGCCATGGACGTGGTTGTTCCCTATATCCGCGAGCGCAAGCAGTTCGGCCAGGCCATCGGTGAATTCGAACTGGTGCAGGGCAAAGTCGCCGACATGTACACCTGGATGAACACCGCCAAGTCCTACGTCTACATGGTTGCCATGTCCGCCGACCGCGGCGCGGAAACCACCCGTAAAGACGCCGCCGGCGCGATCCTCTACTCCGCCGAAATGGCCACCAAAATCGCCCTGGATGCTATCCAGCTGCTCGGCGGTAACGGTTACATCAACGAATACCCGACAGGCCGACTGCTGCGGGACGCCAAGCTGTATGAGATCGGTGCCGGAACGTCCGAAATTCGTCGGATGCTGATCGGTCGTGAGCTGTACCTGAACAAATAACGCGCAGCTTCAAGCCAGTAGCCGTCCTCAGCCGGTTAAGCCGGGGACGGCTTGCACCCAAAGTACGACGAGGGACTGGCAGGGTGTCTTTCCGGGAATGTCGGCGGCCATGGATGGCCGACGTCAAGCGCACATGGATGTGCTCGTAGCGGTTCCCGGAAAGATTCCCTGCCAGTCCCGCCGCCCCGAACCTCGAGGCCCGAAAAAATGACAATACTTCAAAGCAAGATTAATCCCAGGTCCGAAGAGTTCCAGGCCAACCAGGAATCCATGGCCCAGGCCGTAGCCGACCTGCGCGACAAAGTTTCAACCATCCAGCAAGGCGGCGGCCCCTCCTACCAGGAGCGCCACATCGCCCGTGGCAAGCTGCTCCCCAGAGAGCGCATCAACCGCCTCCTGGACGACGGCTCCCCGTTCCTGGAAATCGGCCAGTTCGCCGCCTACAACGTCTACGATGAAGAAGTCCCCGCAGCAGGCGTGATCGCCGGCGTGGGCCGCGTCTCCGGCACCGAATGCATGATCATTGCAAACGACGCCACCGTAAAAGGCGGCAGCTACTACCCGCTGACCGTCAAAAAACACCTGCGCGCCCAGGAAATCGCCCTGCAGAACCGCCTGCCGTGCATCTACCTGGTCGACTCCGGCGGCGCCAACCTGCCCCGCCAGGACGAAGTCTTCCCGGATCGCGACCACTTCGGCCGCATCTTCTACAACCAGGCCCGTATGTCTGCCGACGACATCCCGCAGATCGCCGTCGTCATGGGCCTGTGCACCGCCGGTGGCGCCTACGTGCCCGCCATGGCCGATGAATCCATCATCGTCCGTAACCAGGGCACCATCTTCCTGGCTGGCCCGCCGCTGGTGAAAGCCGCCACCGGTGAAGTAGTGACCGCCGAAGACCTCGGTGGCGCCGACGTGCACTGTAAAATCTCCGGTGTTGCCGACCACTACGCCGAGAACGACGCACACGCCCTGGAAATCGCCCGGCGCAGCGTCTCCAACCTGAACCGTCGCAAGCCAACGGATGTGGAAATCCGCAAACCCAAGGCACCGCTGTACGACGCCGAGGAGATCTACGGCATCGTTGGCACCGACCTGCGCAAGCAGTTCGACGTGCGTGACGTCATCGCCCGCACCGTCGACGGTTCCGAGTTTGACGAATTCAAACGCTATTACGGCCAGACCCTGGTCACCGGCTTTGCCCATATCCACGGCTACCCGGTGGGCATCATCGCCAACAACGGCATCCTGTTCAGCGAAGCCGCCCAGAAAGGCGCCCACTTCGTTGAATTGTGCTGCCAGCGCAACATCCCGTTGCTGTTCCTGCAGAATATCACCGGGTTCATGGTTGGCCAGAAGTACGAATCCGAAGGCATCGCCAAGCACGGCGCCAAGATGGTTATGGCCGTGGCCTGTGCCAACGTACCCAAGATCACCGTACTGATCGGCGGCTCCTTTGGCGCGGGTAACTACGGCATGTGCGGCCGCGCCTACAGCCCCGATTTCCTGTGGATGTGGCCGAACGCCCGCATCTCGGTGATGGGCGGCGAACAGGCCGCCGGCGTTATGGCCACCGTTCGCCGTGAAGGCATGGAGCGCAAGGGCCAGGAATGGAGCGCCGAGGAAGAGGCGGAATTCAAGAAGCCGATCATCGACACTTACGAACACCAGGGCCACCCGTACTACGCCAGTGCCCGCCTCTGGGACGACGGCGTTATCGACCCGGCCCAGACCCGGGAAGTGGTTGCCCTGAGCCTGTCTGCCACCCTTAACCGACCCGCCAAGCCGACACGCTTTGGCGTGTTCCGGATGTAATCGGGGAGACTGACATGACAGACAACGAATCCGCAGTTCTGCTCAAACGTCGCGACGAAGGCATTGCCGAGGTGGTTCTAAACCGCCCTGACAAACGCAACGCCTTTGACGACGTGATCATCCAGCAGCTGATCAGCACCCTCACCGAGGTGAATGCCGACAACAGCGTGAAGATCGTTATCCTGCGCTCCGAAGGCAAGCACTTCTCCGCCGGGGCCGACCTTGGCTGGATGCGCCGCATGGCCGAGAACAGCCGCCAGGAAAACCTGGATGATTCCCGGGAACTGGCGCGGCTGATGAACGTACTCAACCACCTGTCCAAGCCCGTGATCGGCCTGGTACAGGGCGCCGCTTTCGGCGGCGCGGTGGGCCTTGCCGCCTGCTGCGACATCGTCATCGCCACCGAGAAATCCAGCTTCTGCCTCAGCGAAGTGAAGCTCGGCCTGATTCCGGCCGTGATCAGCCCCTACGTGGTGCGCGCCATCGGCGAGCGCCAGGCCCGGCGGTACTTCATCTCCGCCGAAGTATTCACCGCCCAGCAGGCTCAGGAATACGGCCTCGTACACATCGTCTGTGACGATGTCGATGCCATGGAAGCCCGCTGCAACGAGATGCTCCAGCAACTGGCCATGAACGGGCCCGAGGCCATGAAAGCCGCCAAGGAATTGGTATTCGCCGTCAGCCACAAGCCCATCAACGACGACGTGATTGACGACACCGCACACCGCATCGCGGATATCCGGGTGGGTGAAGAAGGGCAGGAAGGGCTCAGCGCCTTCCTGAACAAGCGCAAGGCCAACTGGGTTCCGGAGGAAGAATAACAATGTTCAGCAAGATACTGATCGCCAACCGGGGCGAAATCGCCTGCCGGATCATACAAACCGCCCACCGCATGGGCATTCGCGTTGTCGCCGTCTATTCCGAGGCCGACGCCAATGCACGGCACGTGGCCATGGCTGACGAAGCCTTCCACATCGGCCCTGCACCGAGCTCCGAGAGCTACCTGCGGGCCGAAAAGATCATCGAGATTGCCAAAAAGAGTGGCGCCCAGGCCATCCACCCGGGCTACGGTTTCCTCTCGGAAAACACCGGGTTTGCCGAATCCTGTGAAGCCAACAACATTGTCTTCATCGGCCCGCCCTCCTCGGCCATCGCTGCCATGGGCTCCAAGTCAGCGGCCAAGGCCATCATGGAAAAGGCTGGCGTGCCGCTGGTGCCCGGTTACCACGGCGACGACCAGTCGGTTGAAACCCTGCGGGCCGAAGCCGAGAAATGCGGCTTCCCCTTGCTGCTCAAGGCTGTCGCCGGCGGCGGTGGCAAAGGCATGCGCGTCGTGAACAACATGGGCGAGTTTGACGATGCTCTGGCTGCTGCCAAGCGCGAAGCCCAGAACGCGTTCGGCAACCCGGACATGCTGATCGAACGTTACCTGACCCAGCCCCGGCACGTGGAGATCCAGGTCTTCTGCGACCAGGAAGGCAAGGGCGTGTACCTGGCCGATCGTGACTGTTCCGTGCAGCGCCGCCATCAGAAAGTCCTGGAAGAAGCCCCGGCCCCGGGCCTGAGCGAAGAAACCCGCAAGGCCATGGGTGAGGCGGCCGTGCGCGCCGCCCAGGCCATTAACTACGTGGGTGCCGGCACCGTTGAATTCCTGTACGACGTCGACGGCTCCTTCTTCTTCATGGAGATGAACACCCGCCTTCAGGTCGAGCATCCGGTTACCGAAATGGTCACCGGCCAGGATCTGGTGGAATGGCAGCTGAAAGTGGCCTGGGGTGATGCCCTGCCGCTGGAACAGTCCCAGGTGAAAACCCGGGGCCACGCCCTGGAAGCGCGGATCTACGCCGAAGACCCGGACCAGGACTTCCTGCCGGCCACCGGTAACCTGCGCTACCTGAGCACCCCGGATGAAAGCGCCCATGTGCGCGTCGACACCGGCGTGACCGAAGGCGACGACATCAGCATCCACTACGACCCCATGATCGCCAAGCTGATCGTGTGGGACGAAACCCGCGACCAGGCCATCAACCGCATGGTTCAGGCCCTGGAGCACTACCGCATCGCGGGCGTGAAGACCAACATCCGGTTCCTGCACGCCCTGGCGGACGCCCAACCGTTCCGGGAAGCGGAACTGACCACCGGCTTTATCGACGATCACCGGGAACTGCTGTTCCCGAAATCCAAGCTGGATACCCATAAAGCCCTGGTACTGGCCGCCGGTTTTGTTCTGGAACAGCGCAAATCCCGTGAAGTGGTCAGCACCGACCCCTGGTCGCCGTTCGGCCGCCAGAACAGCTGGCGCATGAACTCAGAATACGCCCAGCCGCTGCAACTGCAGGTCGGTGACGAGATTCACGACCTGAAGGTACTGGAGCGTGATGACCGTTATCAGGTGTATGTGGGCGACAGCGTCTATAACCTCACCGCCCGCCTGGACGACGATTATCTGCAGGCGGTCATCAACGGCCACCGCATCAGCATCCACGGCAACCTGCACAACGACCAGCTGGTGCTGTTCTACGAAGGCGACACCTTCAACTGCACCGTGTACAAGGAAAGCTACGGCTTCGAGGAAATGGCCGGCGAAGGCAGCCTGGCCGCGCCCATGAACGGTGCCATCGTCGCCGTGCAGGCCAAAGTCGGCGACAAGGTCACCGCCGGCCAGAGCCTGGTGATCATGGAAGCCATGAAGATGGAGCACGCCATCAAGGCCCCGGCCGACGGCGTGGTCACCGAGATCTTCTTCGCCGAAGGCGACCAGGTTTCCGAAGGTGCCGAACTGATTGCCATTGAGGTGAACGACCCAGAAGCGAAACAAGAGGAGGCAGGCTAATGGCCTTTCCCAAACAGGTCCGCCTGGTTGAGATGAGCCCCCGGGACGGACTCCAGAACGAGCCCGGCCCGGTGATCGCCACCGCCATCAAAACCGGGCTGATCGACCGCCTGGCAGACAGCGGCCTGAGCCACATCGAGGCCGCCAGCTTCGTGTCCCCGAAATGGGTGCCACAAATGGGCGACGCCGCCGAGGTGATGGCCGGCATCAATCGCAAGGCTGGCGTTCGCTACTCCGCCCTCACCCCGAACCTGAAAGGGTTTGAGGGGGCACTGGCGGCGAAGGCCGACGAAGTGGCGGTGTTCGGCGCCGCGTCCGAATCCTTCACCAAAAAGAACATCAACTGCACCATCGCCGAAAGCCTCGAACGCTTCGCCCCGGTGGTGGAAGAAGCCCGCAAACACGGCATCCCAGTGCGTGGTTACGTTTCCACCGTCATGGGCTGCCCCTACGAAGGCGACATCGCCCCGGAACAGGTGGCCACCGTGGCCAAAGCCCTGTACGACATGGGTTGCCACGAAATCTCTCTGGGCGACACCATCGGCGTGGGCACCCCGATCAAAGCCAAGCGAATGCTCGAAGCCGTCGCTGCCCACGTGCCCATGGAAAAGCTGGCGGCCCACTTCCACGACACCTATGGCCAGGCACTGGCCAACCTGTACGCGGTGCTGGAAGAAGGCGTCAGCGTCATCGATGCCTCCGTCGCCGGCCTCGGCGGCTGTCCCTACGCCAAAGGCGCCTCGGGCAACGTCGCCACCGAAGACGTGCTATACCTGCTTAACGGCCTTGGCATCAAAACCGGCGTCGATCTGGAAAAGCTTGTCGCCACAGGCGACTGGATATGCAGCCAACTGAATCGCCACAACGGCTCAAAAGTCGGTCAGGCACTAGGCGGCAACTGCCAATGATCAAATTGGCGGGTGGGAACAGCTTCCCAGGACTGTCTGCAGCATGGATGCTGCAGTCAAGCTTACACGGACGTATTCACAGCGTGTCCTGGGAAGCTGTTCCCGCCCGCCAAAGCACCAAACAGGAAGGCTAGGAGCCCAAGAATGAGCAACAAAAACGTAGTGGCCCTCGATCTCCCCATCCCGGAGATCAAAGACATGCCGGAAGACACCCAGAAGTACTTCCAGATCTGCCAGGAAAAACTGGGCATGATCCCGAACGTACTCACCGCCTACAGCCATAACCTTAAACAGCTGGACGGCTTCACCCGCCTGTATAACGAGCTCATGCTCGGTGAGAGCGAACTCTCCAAACTGGAGCGGGAAATGGTCGCCGTGGTGATCTCTTCAGAGAGCAAATGCTTCTACTGCCTGGTTGCTCACGGCGCCGCCGTGCGGGTCCTGAGCGGCGATCCCCAGTTGGGTGAGCATATGGTGATGAACTACCGCAGCGCCAAACTCGACAAGCGCCAGCGGGCGATGCTGGATTTTGCATCCCACCTTACCCGCTCGCCGGCCACCGTCACCGAAGACGACATCCAGGCCCTGCGGGATGCCGGTCTGAGTGACCGCGGCATCTGGGATCTCAGTAACCTGATCGGCTTTTACAACATGTCCAACCGGGTGGCGATTGCCAGCGATATGCAACCTAACCCGGAATATCACAGTCAGAGTCGCTAGCAGGTAAACCACCCTGCTCGCCCTCGAATACAAAAACAATGGAGGCAGAGATATGAGCAAGACTCTACCAAGCTATACCAGCGGAACCGCGGAAAAGCCCCTGCTGGGCATGACCATCGGCGAAATGCTCGACCGCACCGCCGAGAAGCATCCGGACAACGAAGCCCTGGTGTGCCTGCACCAGGATATTCGCTGGACCTACAAAGAGTTTGTTGAAAAAGTCGACGAAGCCGCCCGTGCCTTCATGGCCATTGGCGTCAAACGCGGCGACCGCGTGGGCATCTGGTCCCCCAACCGCTACGAGTGGACCGTTACCCAGTTCGCCACTGCCAAAGTCGGTGCCATCCTGGTGAACATCAACCCGGCTTACGGTGTCCACGAACTGCAATACGCCCTCAACCTGGCTGGTATAACCACCCTGGTGACGGCTGACAGCTTCAAAGCTTCCAATTACCGCGAGATGATCTACGAGCTGGCCCCGGAGCTGAAGCGAAGCTCCCCCGGCAAGCTCAAGGCCGACCACGTTCCAGAACTGCGGGCCGTGATCAACGTGCACGAAGACAAGCACGACGGCATGTGGACCTGGAAGGAATTCCTCGGCTTCTCAAGCGACGTGTCCCAGGACGATCTGGTAAAACGCCAGGGCGAACTGCAGTTTGACGACCCCATCAACATCCAGTTCACCTCCGGCACCACCGGCAACCCGAAAGGCGCTACCCTCACCCACCACAACATCCTGAACAACGGGTACTTTGTGGGCGAGAGCCAGCTCCTGACCGAGAAAGACCGCCTGGTGATCCCGGTGCCCCTGTACCACTGCTTCGGCATGGTCATGGGCAACCTTGGCTGCATCACCCACGGCTCTACCATGATTTATCCCGGCGAAGGCTTCGAGCCCAAGTCCGTTTTGCAGGCCGTGCATCAGGAAAAGGCCACCGCCCTGTACGGCGTGCCCACCATGTTCATTGCCGAACTGGCCGAGCCGGAATTCGAGACCTATGACCTTTCCAGCCTGCGCACCGGCATCATGGCGGGATCCATCTGCCCGGCAGAGGTCATGAAGAAGGTCAACGGCAAGATGAACATGAAAGAGGTTCAGATTGCCTACGGCATGACCGAAACCAGCCCGGTTTCCACGCAGACCAGCTCCCTGGATCCGTTCGAGAAGCAGGTCACCACCGTGGGCCGCACCCAGCCGCACCTGGAAACCAAGATCGTTGATCCGGGCACCGGCAACGTGGTTCCGCGTGGCGAGATCGGCGAGCTGTGCACCCGTGGCTACAGCGTGATGCTGAAGTACTGGAACAACGAAGAGAAAACCCGCGAAGCCATCGACAGCGCCGGATGGATGCATACCGGCGATCTGGCCACCATGGACGAAGAAGGCTATGTCCAGATCGTTGGCCGCATCAAGGATATGGTCATCCGCGGTGGCGAGAACATCTACCCGAAAGAAATCGAAGAGTTCCTCTACACTCACCCGGCCATCGAAGAAGTGCAGGTAACCGGCATTCCCGATGACAAGTACGGCGAAGAGCTGATTGCCTGGGTGAAGCTGGCTCCAGACGCGGCGCCAGTCACAGCCGAGGACCTGCAGGCCTTCTGCAAGGGCAAGATCGCTCACTTCAAGATCCCGAAGAACTACAAGTTCGTGGACGAATTCCCGATGACCGTCACCGGGAAGATCCAGAAGTTCAAGATGCGGGAGATCTCAATTGAGGAGATGGGGTTGAACAAGTAACTTCTCCTCGCTGCTTTGCGAAAACCTCAGACCCCGGCTTTGTCGGGGTTTGTTCTTCCTGGCGTACCGCCGATACCCAGAGCTTTCAGCGGTTCCTGCCGTTAATAAAAATCCATTCGTATTTTCTTTGCCGCTCGGCCTTCGCAGCATTTCTTGCTTTCTTTTGAGCCGGAGCATGGCCTTGATATACGCCGACTCAACTGGCCACCTTAGCTATTTTCTTCAGAGTTTCTTTGCTATCGCCAAACGTACATATCGCATCACAGTGCTTACGCAAGTCAGAGAATAAAATATAATGAATTTCGATATTATTGCCCTTGATCGCTGGCCGACTTAGCTGCAACTCCAATTCCTTTTCTCTGTTGTCAGGAATGATAAGAAACAGGGAGGAGGGATCTTCTGGAAATGAGAAGTACAAGTCGGTAAGCCGAAGTATCCCGGAATATATTGAAGTGCTTTTCTCAACCTCAAAAGCGCAAACAATTTTATTTGTGCCTTTCTCAAACCAAATCACGTCAATTAGCGCAATGGTGTTGTTTGTATCTTTATCAACACCTATATCAGGAAATCCTGGCAGACTTATAAATGAAAAACTAATGCCATCATGACATCTTGACCGATCATTTGAAGCGCTGATTACATCATACCCTAACGAGTGGCCAATTTTCAGGAGATGGTATTGCATTTCTGTATGCAGATCTTCCTCTTCTTTTTCATTTGTAACTTCTTTGTGTCGTTTTTTAAGCAGCCTTTCTATTTTTACCTTCTCATCATCAGAAAGAGCGCCCTCATCTCCAACCAAAAGCTTTTTTACGCCAATGTCAAACAGCAAGCCAGAAAATGCCCCGAGATCTCTGGAAAGCATGCCTCTGTACTGGCTGTTTTTTCCTATAATTATCTCCCGCATACGAAGGTATTCCTGCCACGAACCAAGCTTGATATTTTCCTTGAACAAGTGGTTAAACCCATTAACAATTGCAGTATTGAATGGAGGAATAATCTCAGGATGGAGGAAATACAGAATATTAACCACTGCAGGCCCGAGCCCTTTTATTTTTCTTTGATCAAGTCGAATTATTTCCCTTAATATCTGATCTTCCCTTGTAGCATTATAGCAGTTTTCAAGAAACTGGCCGAATATTACCTTATTTTCTTCATTCTCATAAATATCTGGAATGCGAAGCTTTGGTTTCCAGTAGAATGCATGTGACGCCCCAATAAATACCTGCTTTTGCTCGGTAATACAATTTAAGACAAACTCCAGGGACGAGCCTTTGTAATCGTTACCGAATTCTTTCGTCTTAATATCCAGTATTACTTTCTGAACCCCACGACGAATAGAGCGAAAGGCTTTCAAACGTTCATCGTTATTGATAAACCAGGTATTGAATACTGACTCTTTATCGCACTTATATTTTTCAAGCAAACCCTGTAATTCTATATTCATTATATGTTCCGTATTATTTATTACACATCAACAGGCAGCAGAAAACCCGTTTCCGGGCGGGGCTGTGCCCCATGCTGCCAGTCTTGAAGGTCAAGAGAAGCTTAAGGAGAGTCAGCGCTCACCAGCGAGGTCGCAATGCCGTTGCCCCTGAACTCCTCAATCAAGCCCCAGATTCTTTCGGGCTCCGCCAGATAAACCTGATGACCTGCTCCCGCGAGCCGCTCAAATCGTGCATTACTGAAAGCAGGCAGCAATGCAGCTACGTTTTCTATCGGCGCAGACATGTCGTTTTCGCCGTGAATGAGCAGTGTCCTTTTTTCCCCAACTGCCAAACCCAACCGCCATAGATCTGTTTTGACAAGAATTTCGTCAAGGGAATTGTAATAACTTACCCATGTGTGTTTTCGGGCATCTTCGAAAATATCCTGTGGGAGGTTTTTCGGCCGAAACCATTCTGTCAGGTAAAGAGGATGGAAGAAGCAAACGAATTCGAATCTCGAATCCACCGAAACCCGGTCCCACAATGATTGTTTCGCAAATCCGTTTCTGATTTCGTCTGCGTCGGCATAATTGGGAAGGCCGATGGCGGCAAGCCCGTCAAACCAGTCCGGGTGCCTTGCAACGAGTCCGATTGCCAGGATTGCACCCATCGAGTGCCCCATGACAAAGGATCCACCGGAATCAAAGCCCTCAATTCGCAGTACTTTTTCAATTGCCCCTAAATGCTGCTCGAGCGTGTAGGCGTCATTAGGCTTGGGTGAGTCACCGAAACCCAGCAGGTCGATGAGCAACAGCGACTGGGAATCAGGTACCTCGCCCAGCCCCTTTTTCCAATAATTCAAGGACCCCGTCAATCCGTGCAAAAGAACGATCTTATCGGGGCCACTTCCAATTCGTTCATAGTTAAGCCTCATCGTGTCCTGGTCATAGGGAGGCTCAAGAACGCCATCCAAATAACTCTGCAATCCGACTCCTGAAAAAATGAGCAGGATTACCGTAAGGACGATGTAAAGCGTGCGTTTAAGCATAATGATCATGAAGTCGCCCGACCTGATAATGGCATACCCAGTGAATAACGTTTGATACGCAAGCCTGTAAAGAAAACGAAGTAATTCCCGCCATTGCCAGGCTACCGGTTTTCAGCGTCATTCGCGACCAGCTTGTACGGCTCACCATCCTCGTTCTGAAGCTGGTAATCGTACGCCGCCTGGAGTCCGGTTCATCCTCGACTTCCTCCTCGGGCTCACGCTCAATGTAGCGCGGAGGAGGCGGGGGCGCTGCGTTCGAGGGCGTGACACGCGAAACGGGCGAGCCCGTAACTGATCGCGATCAGTGCCGCTCCCAAGAGTGCAAACACCGTGCTTGAGGGAAACTTCATGCCACCTCCGAAAAACATCCATGCCCTTTAACGCTATTCATTCGTGTCAGCGTAGACCGCAACGAGCCCACCAGCCAAACCTCAGCGATTGGCCGGCCCTGCCGTTTTGCCCGGGCTGCTGTACGAAATCGCCATACAGCAGGTGCACAAAACGCTGATCACCTTGAAAACACTGGCCCTGTCCCCAATAAGAGGGTAGTTTGATGCCTCCGCCCGCGGGCCCGGCATCTTCCCTTAATTCACGCAACCACCATCGGGACAGAGCACTATGGCAACCCTTCACAAACCGTTTCAACAGCGGACCGTCTGGCAGTTGACATCGCTGATCACGCTTGTTTTGTTTCTCAGTGGCTGTGGCATCAATAACATCCCCACTTACGATGAGAAAGTCACCGCCGCCTGGTCCCAGGTGGAAAACCAGTACCAACGCCGCGCGGATCTGATTCCCAACCTGGTGGAAACCGTCAAGGGCTTCGCGGCCCAGGAACAGGAAACCCTGACCGCAGTAATTGAGGCGCGCTCCAAGGCCACGTCGATCCAGGTAGACGAAAGCATCCTCAACAATCCTCAGAGGCTGCAACAGTTCCAGCAGGCCCAGGGTGAGCTGAGCAGCGCCCTGAGCCGACTGATGGCGGTGTCTGAACGCTACCCGGACCTGAAATCGAATCAGAACTTCCTGGCCCTGCAATCCCAGCTTGAAGGTACGGAGAATCGCATTGCCGTCGCGCGACGGGATTTCATCCAGGCGGTGGAGCGCTACAACACCGAATTGCGCACCTTCCCGGGCAAGATCTGGTACAGCATCCTGTACAGCGATCTGGAGCCCCGCGCCAACTTCGAAGCCACCACAGAAAACGCGGATGAAGCGCCCGCGGTGGAATTCTGATGGTTTTCCAGTTGAACAAAAACCTGTTGCTGACATTGCTGGTGCTGCTGCCGGCCACCGTCTGGGCCCAGTCCACGCCGGAGTTTCCCGAGCTGACCGGCCGGGTGGTAGACCGCGCAGAAATGCTGCCTCCTCAGGTGGAAGCGCGCCTGAGCCAGATGCTCCAGGCCCACGAGCAGGCCAGCACTGAACAGGTTGTGGTGGTTACCGTGCCGAACCTGCAGGGTTATCCCATTGAGGATTACGGCTACCAGCTGGGCAGGCACTGGGGCATCGGCCAGGAGGGCGAGGATAATGGCGCCCTACTGATCGTGGCGGAGGAAGAACGCAAAATCCGCATCGAAGTGGGCTATGGCCTTGAAGGCCGGCTCACTGATGCTGACTCCTCAGTCATAATCAATCGCATTATTACACCTGCCTTCCGTCAGGGGGATTTTCAGTCCGGTATTGTTAACGGTGCCGCGGCCATGATTCAGGTGCTCGGCGGCGAGCCCATGGCAGCTCCCCAGAGTCAGCAACCGGTTGCACTGCAGGAAAAACCCAAAGCTGGCATGGTCGCGCTGTTCTTCATCATCATGATGGCAGTGGTGTTTTTTATCGGCAGTCGCGGTGGCCGTGGTGGCCGCGGTGGCGCAGCCCTGTTGGGCGCGGCGTTGCTGGGTGGTGCCATGGGCGGCCGTGGCGGCGGAGGCTTTGGTGGTGGCGGTTTTGGCGGAGGTGGCGGCGGCTTCGGCGGCGGCGGGGCCTCCGGTGGCTGGTAGCTCTACACGGGACTCCCAGCGAGCTGAACCCCCTAACCTGACAATGAGAATTATCGAATCATGACACTACTAGACAAAAGCGATCAGGAAGCTGTCACCGCCGCCATCAATGAGGTGGAACGGGAAACCGATGCCGAACTGGTCACCGTGCTGACGGCACAAGCGGATAACTACAATTACATTCCACTGGTCTGGGCCGGCATTCTCGCATTACTTGTGCCAGGCATTTGTAATTATTTCGGCAGCTGGTTCGGCGCCGACATGCTGATGCTGGTTCAGTGGGGCACGTTCGCGCTGCTCAGTCTGCTGTTCCGGATGCCGGGTATAAACACCCGCCTGATTCCCCGGCAAGTGCGCTACTGGCGGGCGTCCAATCTCGCGCGGCGGCAATTTCTTGAGCAGAACCTGCACCACACGGAAGGCAGCACCGGCATGCTGATCTTCGTCTCGGAAGCGGAACGTTATGTAGAGATTCTGGTGGATCAGGGCATTGCCGATGTGCTGGACAACTCGGTATGGGAAAGTATCGTCACAGACTTCACCGCAAAAGTGCATCAGGGGCAGACACGGCAAGGGTTTCTTGACTGCATTGCCGCCTGCGGCAAACTGCTGAAAGAACACGTGCCCGCCACCCACGAGCGCAATGAACTGCCCAATCATCTCGTGATTCTGCCCTGACGGAAAAGGGAGCCTACGCTATGGAGCGACAAGACCCGGATCCTGCGCTCAAGCCGGCATTGATGCAATTGGATATGGCGCTGGCCGAGTTCGCCCGCGCCCGACGTTCTGATCCAAAAGCGTCCAGCCTGGCGCTTCTGGAGCGCGCGCGTATGCTGATGACCCTGCCCGGGGGCTTCGATGCCCTGTACCGGCGGGTCCGCTCGCTGGAATCCGCGGGTATTTTCGGCACCAGCGACTGGGCTCAACCGGCCATCCTGCAGCCGGCACTGGCCAAGCACTCCCTGCGGGAGGCCGGTGCGGTCACCACCATCGTGGAGGCCATCAGCGAGCTGCGCATGCTGGCCGTCTCCCGTGGCGATTATTTCCATCCCGGCATTTCCGCCGAGCAGGCACGACACTTCCTCACCCAGGTGATGGCCCTGAATCTGGACCTGCTCTCTGGTCAACTCACCGAAGCCGACCGGGAACGCCCGAAACAGCTCGGGATGATTGTTCAGGAACTCTACCGGTATCTGATCTCCCACCTGGGGTACGAAAGCCTGCTGGACAGCCTGGTGGCCGAAGTGTGGCGTTTGCTGGATCAGGGGCCGGTTCAGGTGGACAGCATCTGCGAGATGATCGGGCAGATCGCCAAGTGCCTGTACGACCCGACCATCAGAACCAGACGCAATTCCGACGCCACCCGGCTGGTAAAGGCCCTGTTTGCTCCCACACCCGCCAGCTCCGAGGATCCGGGGCTTGCCGTCTATGAACAACGCCTGAAAGACATGGACGACGTGGCACTCTCCTCAGAGGCCACCTACTTTGCCCGGAGTATGTTCGATACCGGCCTGGCTTCTCCCTATCACGCGGTGATGCTCCGGTTCCTGCGCAGCACTGGTCAGGACGACCTGATACCCAACACACTGGGCCTGACCATGACCGGCCTGGACGATCTCTACTGTTACACCGAGCTCGTTCATGCCCTGATTGACGAAGCCATCTACCCGGAAACCTGCCAGGCCGTTTACGGCCTTACCATGATGCTGGAGCGCGGGTCATTGTTTACCCCCTCCGTTGCCCAGGCCCTGTGGCGGCAAATCAATCTTCGCCCCTCTGCGGAAACCGAACAGACCCTCGTAGAAGCATTCGGCGATGCACGCCCGCCGAGGGTGTTCCTGCTTGCCGGGGTTATCAATCTGCTGGGTCAGCCGCTGGGTGTTGGCCAGGGCAACAACCCCACCTGCCAATCTGCCATCGGTCTTTCCATGTGGGCGTCGAACGAGGCCGACTACCTGCTTCAGGTATTGACCTGGGCTGCCAGGGACAATGAGGTGCTGAGCCGGTTCGAAGGCCAGGAAGTGTCCTCCAGGAATCTGGAACCCGGGCTGGTGAAAGGCACACCGGTGGACGTGGACCCGGTATCGCTGGTTCTCATTCCTCATCTGGATCGCCTCTACGGTGAGATGTGGCGCCGCTGTGAGACCCGGGACGACGACGCCCATCGCTGGATCAACCCGGAATTCTACGGCTGGTGGGTCAGCCACGGCTTCCGCGTGGTCGCCGACGTAAAAACCGGCGAGGTAAAGGACTACGAGGGATTTATCCGGCATTTCTACGCGAGCTATCACCCCTTCTACAACGGCAACATACCGGTCATTCACGCCCAGCCGGCAGGGATTGCTGTAACAGACAGCGCCGCCCGCTTTGTTGGCCGGCACGCCATCAATATCCTGCGGGTTGCCCTGAGCCCGAAGAACGAGATGCGGGTGTACTTTTTTAACCCCAACAACGACAGCGGCCAGAACTGGGGCCAGGGCATTACCTGCTCAACCCACGGCAATGGCGAGTTTCGCGGTGAAGCTTCCCTGCCCGTGGCCGAATTCACGTCTCGACTGTACGCCTTCCACTATGACCCGCTGGAACTGGGCGATCTATCGGCGATACCCGATGAGGAAGTCGCCCGGGTTATGGACCTGGGCTACACAAGCTGGGCGGCGCCGAGAGATACATCCGAGGAATAACACTCTCGGCTATCCGCCCTAATAGCTCTCGGTCTTACCGGTGACCGGCGACAGGGGCTCGCCCTCCTCGTTCTGCAGCTGATAGTCGTAGGCGGCCTGCAGACCGGTATCCTCTTCGGTCTCATCATCCGGTTCGTATTCCAGATGCCTTGGATAGAGCGGCGACAACATGGCCACGATAATGCCGATGGCGCAGAACATGGCAAAGGCATCGGCGTAACCCACCTTGCCAACAAGAATACCGACTATCGGCGAGCCAGCCGCCTGGCCCAGTGATACTGCCATGAAAGGCAGTACGGGGCCCATGGACAGCCGCCCCGGCAGCAGGCGAATGCCGGTCATCAGGTACAGCCCGGTCAGACTCATGTAGGCCAGACCAAACACCAGTGCTGAAAACGCCGAAATCATCAGGTTGTCGGGGCTGGCCGCCAACAACGCCAGGCTCGCGGCCAGTGTCATCAGCATCAGGGCCTGGGTAACCGGTGGGTTGTTCCGGTCAGCCAGATCGGCCACCACCGCGCCGCCAAGGCCGGCAATACCGACCCCCAGCCACAGCCATGCCGTGGCATCGGATGGCATGGATCCCAGATTAACCACGAGATCGGGTGCGAAAATCCAGTAGGCGGCGGAGACAAAGCCCATCATGAACGCGAACAGCGAGAGCCTGAGCAGTCGCCACCATTGATCCGCACTGATTGGCTGCGCCGGCGCAGCATTGGCGGGCACAACACGGGATACAGACGGAATGAAGAACCAGGTGGCAATCACGCCAATTACCGCCAGCACGGCAAAGGACGCGTAGGCATAGCGCCAGGCCCCGGCGAGGAACAGGATCGTCGGCACAGCAACGACGACACCGATACTGGTGCCCGCGTTCATCACCGAGCTTACCCGGCCGTGGAGCGAGCGTCTCACCAACGCCTGCATGGCGGCTGTGAGAGCCGGCATCATCAGGCCCGTGCAGATACCACAGAGAACAACACCCACCCCGAGGGAGACGGCCCCCACGGCCTGGCTGATCAGCGCCAGGCCAACAACACCAAAAATACCGGATGCCATGGCGGTATTGCGGGCACCAAGACGATTTGCCGAGAGCGGAGCCACCAGGGTAGCGAATACGAAACTGATCAGCGGCAGCGCACCGATCACACCGATCACATCCGGCGCCAGCCCCAGGTCATCCCGGATCGGGGGGACGAACAGACCGAACGCAAAGCGCGCCAGACCATAGCTGATCGCGATCAGTGCTGCGCCGAGGAGTGCAAATGACGTGCTCGAAGGAAACTTCATTCCGCTGTGCTCCTTGCGCTGTCCATCTTCGTCAGACTAGACATCAAAGCAGGATTTTTAAAGCAGCGGATGGCCTGCGCCAGCGATCAGCCTGCGGTCTGGGGCAGAAACCGGCGGTCCCAGACCCGCTCAGCGGCCTCGAACAGGCTGTCCACCGTCAGCGCGAGCATGCCAATCAGAATCGCGCCCTGCAACACGTAGGCTGTGTTGCCATTGACGAGACCGGCGATCACCGGATCCCCCAGGGTTCTGGCACCGATGGTTGAGCCAATGGCGGCCGTTGCAATGTTGATGGTTACCGAGGTCCGGATACCGGCCAGGATCACCCTGCCCGCCAGCGGCAACTCCACCTGCAACAGCACCTGAAAAGGCGACATGCCCATACCCAGCGCCGCCTGCCTCACTGTGGCATCGACACCCTCCAAGCCGGCCAGGGTATTGCGCAGAATGGGCAGCAATCCATACAGAATCAGCGCCACCAGAATCGGCGCCTCACCAAACCCGAGAACCGGCACCGCCAGGGCGAGAACCGCCACCGGCGGGAAGGTCTGGCCGATAGAGGCGATCTGGCTAACCAGCGGCAGAAAGTCGCGCCCAGCCGGGCGCGTGGCGAAGATTCCCCCGGCAACCGCAGCGACGGTTCCAACCAGGGCGGAAATCACCACCAGCATCAGATGGTTCTGGAGCAGAAAGAGAAAGCTCTCCCGCTCGTAGACCACATTCTGTTTATCCGGCTGCACCCACTCGAAAAGCGGTTCGAGAGTCGGCATGCCCGCGCTCAGGGCACAGAGGAGCACAGTCAGCAACACAGGCGGCAGCCAGACCCGCATCAGGCACCTTCCTGGATAATGCGTTCACGGGTGATGGTTCCGGTTTCCTGGCCATCGGCATTGAACACCGGCACCTGCCTCCAGTTCTGCCAGAGCATGATTGAAAGAGCCACTCGCAGGCTGTCGTCTTCCTTGAGACCGTCGGCGCCGGGTTCCGGCTCTCTGGGCTGAGGGTGAGCCTCCATCAGATCCCTCACGGTGTGCAGGCTCATCAGTTTCAAGCCGCGGTCCTGCTTGCCCACGAGGTTCTCTACAAAAACGGAGGCGGGTCGCCGGAGAATGTTCTCCGGCGTGTCGTGCTGGATAATCCGGCCCTGATCCATCACGGCAATGCGGGTCGCCAGCCGCAGGGCTTCGTCAATATCGTGGGTTACAAACACCGTGGTTTTCCGCAGCTGACTCTGGATACGCAGCATTTCCAGCTGCAGGTTCTCCCGGGTGATGGCATCCAGCGCACCGAAGGGTTCGTCCATCAGCAGAATATTGGGGTTGGCCGCCAGCGCCCGGGCAACCCCCACCCGCTGGGCCTGCCCCCCCGGACAGTTGCTGAGGATATTTGTTGGCGTGGGTGGCCGGGTCAAGATCCAGCAGCGTCAGCAGTTCATGCACGCGCTCGTCGATCCGCTCGCGGGGCCATTTCAGAAGCTGGGGCACCATGGCGATGTTGCGGGCCACCGTCCAGTGCGGAAACAGGCCCGTGCCCTGGATGACATACCCCATATTCAACCGCAGCTGCTCCGGGTTCATGGCGGTAACGTCCTTGCCATCCACCAGGATCTGGCCCTCACTGTGGGGCAGCAACTGGTTGATCATCCGCAGGGTAGTCGACTTGCCGCAGCCTGAGCTGCCCACCAGCACGCACACTTCGCCGGTTTCGACCGTGAGGTTTATCCGGTCCACCGCCACGGCATCTCCAAAGCGGCGGGTAACGTTTTTCAGTTCAATCATCCGGGCTTATCCCTCTCCTGTCAGGCCGTCGCCGGTGTCGGCTAGAGACTGGCCGCCAGCATGGTGAGCAGAGCATCCGCCAGCAGCGCGAGTGCAATGGTGGGCAGCGCACCAAGCAATACCAGATCCATCGCCGCCTGCCCCAGGCCCTGAAAGATAAAGCTGCCAAAACCGCCGGCGCCAATGAGCGCGGCAACCGCGGTCAGGCCAATGGCCTGGATGGTGGTAATGCGCACGCCTTCCACAATCACGGGAAGCGCCAGTGGCAACTTGAGTTTGAAGAACAGCTGTCGCTCGTTCATTCCCATACCCCGCCCGGCATCGGCGAGGCTTTCCGGCACCTCGGTAAGCGCGACGAAGGTGTTGCGCACCATGGGCAACAGACTGTAAGCCACCAAAGCCAGCAAGGCCGGAGCCCAGCCAATGCCACGAATCCCCATGGCCTGCAGTGCCGGAAAAGCGGCCGCCAGCGCACTGAGCGGTGCGATCAGTAACCCGAATACCGCCAGGCTGGGAATAGTCTGAAGAAAGCTGACCGCGCCAAGGATGGGACGGCGCCAGGCCACACTACGAATCATCTTCAGGGCCAGTAGAAAAGCCAGACCGGCGCTGATGCCGACCGCGCCAAAGGCCAGTGCCAGATGAGTCCACAGGGCCTGCTCGAACTTGTCCGGGCGGGCGTTGAATTCCCGAACCAGCGACAAACTCTCCAGCCCACCGCCTCGAAGGATCCACAGCCAGTTGCCAACGATGACGGCCAGTATCATCAGCTGCAGCCCTCGCCCGCTCCCGAGGCGCCCGAGGATTTCGATCAGCATCAGCGACAGCAAAAACAGCAAACACCAGAAACCGGCTCCGATGGACGACCGCGCATAAGGTGCGTCTTCCGGCAGGTGCCGGCCCGCAAAGACCTCGAGCAACAGGGGCAGCAGCGCCAGGGAGAGGCCTACCAGGCCCAGAAGCGGCAGGTACCGCCGGCGCAACGGCAGAAAAGACAGCAGAACGCAGCCAGCCAGAACCAGTGACACCAGGCCAGCCCAGGGCCCGCCAACGGCCGAAATGAGGCCGTGACCGGTACCCGGAACAATGCGGTTGGGTTGAATGACGCCCAGGTCCAAAAGCCAGACCAGCGCCAGGGCAAGACACCCCAGCACAGGCAGGACACGGTTCGGCATGGTGTTCGAGGCAACAGAGCTGTAAATCGACAAACCTCAGTCCTGGGCCAGGGAATCCAGGTAATCCCGGGCGACGGTATCCGCCGGTACCCCGTTCACGGCCACCTGGCCATTCAGGCGCTGCAGCGTTTCGAGATCCAGCGATTCGAAGATCGGCGTCAGCACTTCCCGGATCTGCGGATAGGCTTCCAGCACCTCGCCACGCACGATCGGCGCTGGCTGATACACCGGCTGAACGCCTGCGGTATCTTCCATTACCTTCAGATCCAGCGCATCCAGCCCGCCATCGGTGCCGTAGGTCATCGCACCGTTTACGTCGTTGTTATTCAGGGCCGCCGCGCGCAATGTCGCCGCCGTGTTGCCACCGGAAAGAATCAACAGCTGGTCGGATTCCAGCTTGAAGCCATAGGCCTCCTGGAACGCCGGCAAGGCACTGGCGGATTCCACAAACTCGGCGCTGGCCGCAAACTTGAAGGCACCGCCCTCATTGATGTAATTCGCATGATCTTCGAGTGTGGCCAGGTTATTTTCCCGCGCCAAATCGCCCCGCACGCTCATAGCCTAGGTGTTGTTTGCTTCGGCGGGTTCCAGCCAGACAATGTTATGTGCCTCTTTATCCAGGCGAGCAGCCTCCTGGTAGGCCTTATCCGCATCTTTCCAGATATCCCGATCCGCCTGATCGTGAAAGAACGCAGCATTGCCGGTGTACTCGGGGTAGATATCGATTTCGCCGGCCTTGATCGCATTGCGGACGATGCTGGTGCCACCCAACTGCAGTCTGTTTTCAACCGGAATACCCGCCCCCTCCAGGGACTGCAACACCATCTGCCCCAGTACCGAGCCCTCGGTGTCGATCTTGGAGGACACCACCACGGGATCAGCAGCCATTACCGATCCGGACATCACGAACGCTATCAATGCCGCTGTGCGGCGCAAACGGGATTTGGGAGTCACGGCCATTCCTCTCGGTTTTTGGTTACCACTATCAATCTAGAGGCCGCATCTACGAAGGCAAACGGGATTTGGTCTTGCCGGCACCGGCCCGCAGGAGGCCAGTTCCAAAATCGGGCGGAACGGACATCGTATTTGAAATCCGGAAACCCAACGGGTTAGGCTGTCTAAATAGCGAGCAGCATGGTAGTGAAGGTTATGGCACAGACCCTGGAAAAGACCCTCGAACCCACCTCCACCGTAGCGCCCCTGAACCCTGATAACGTGGCACTGCTCGAACAGGAAGGTTTAACCCTCAAGCCACTGGACCCTATCGGCGTTGAGATCTACGGATCCGACGTGCGCAAGCAGCTGCCAGAGCCGGCTATCAAGGCCCTGGAAGAGGAAATGGCAAATCGCGGGTTCATCGTATTCAAGCACCAAGCCGGCCTTTCCCCCGATGAACTGATTGAAGCCTGCAAATGGTGGGGCGGGCGCGAGATCCATTCCACCCACGGCGTGCATCCCGCAACACCCGGCCGTAACCGGCACATTTTCCGCTGCTCTAACGATGGCCGCCAGGGCATTCTTGGCGTTGGCCCGCAATGGCACAACGATGGCAGTTTCGAAGCCGCCACCTTCTCCCACAGCGCCTACTACATGGCCCGTGCGCCAGAGAATGGCGGCGGCACCCACTTCGCGCACCAGGGTGCGGCCTTTGAAGCACTCCCTCCGGAGAAACAGGATTTCTGGGAAAGACTGGTGTCGGTAAACTCCGCATCCAGTGTGACCCACCCCGTGGTTCACACCCACCCGATTTCCGGTCGCAAGAGTGTCTGGCTGCATCTGGGCATGACCGGCGCCGTGCTGGAGCGCCTGCCGGAAGAAGGTCTGACGCTCGACCAGTTAAAGACTCTGCCTGCACCCGCGGACAGCTTCCACCTGCTGGACGACGCCGCCATGAAGGAACTGTTCAACGATTACAATGATCTGCTGAACGATTCCTTCGAGGGTGGCTACGGAATTCGCTACGAATACGAAACCGGCGATCTGTTATTTATCGATAACTGGGCCGTCGCCCACCGCGCCGCGCCAGAAGCGCATCTGCCGGCAGAGCAACAGGGACTGCGCATCATGGACCGGGTCACCATCAAGGCACCGAGAAACCTGTCGCCCCATTTCGGGCTGCCCCAATACATCAACATGGCCGGCCCCCACCCGTTCAACAAAGACGGCGTATGGCAGGCCGGTGGCGTGGGCTTCCGGTGGAAAGACGATATCCGCATGCAGAACTGATTCACCCGTTTTGCATGCGGCCGTGCGTCACTGCACCGGCTGACAACCGCGCACAGCGAGAGAGATATTCGTTGCCGCCTTTATCTGATCGTAGTATTTCGCGGCGGTTTTCACGCCCATATCCGCGTAGTTCCCGGCACTGGGGCTGATCAAGGTGCCCAGCTGGGCCCAAGCCGCCGCGGATTGCCGGTCACTCTCATAGGCTGAAAATGCCTGGTAGATTTCATTACAGGTAATGCCGTCTCCATCCATAGCTGCGGAAGAAACATGAGAGGACGTCTGACAGCCCGTCAAAGCGCCAACCGCCAACAAAAACCCAAGACTCTTGTACTTCATTGATCAGGTCTCCCAGGCCGTAATGGCCTCTTTTCGAAAGTATGGATAGCATGGTCTTATACATTCCAGCCCGATGCCAGACCTGCTGGTCTCAATGGAAAGATGCATTGAAAATTCCTCGCCACAAACTAAGCTATTCCTGTCTCTTCACTCTTTTGAGCATGCCCATGAAAGCGTGTCTTCATGCAGGTCTCACTCTCGCGCTATCCATTCTGCTTCTCTGGAGCCCAGCCCGAATTGGCCATGCGGAAACCGTCCTGCACGTTGCCTACGAAGATAAAACGCAATTCCCCTACTACATGGGCGACACCCAGGAGGTTCTGGAGAGACCCGGCGCAGCGGTGGAGCTGGTCAAATTGCTGGAAGAGCGGGTACCGGGGTTGCGGATCAAGTTCAGCCGATACCCCTGGAAACGATGCCTGGCCATGCTCGAAACCGGCCAGGTAGATGGTATTTTCAATGCTTCTTACAATGCTGCCCGCACCCGAATTGGCGAATACCCCTGGCGGGACGGTCAGGTTGACCCTACCCGCCGACTAACCACCATCAGCTACAATCTCTATGTCCTGCCAGATACAGAGCTGGGCTGGAGCGGCAAGGCTTTCGAAGACACGGACCTGTCAGTTGGCGCCCCATTGGGCTACTCAATCGTGAACGATCTGGAGAACCTGGGCGTTTCCGTAATCAAGGTTCGGAGTTCCAGGCAGAGCCTGCAGTTACTGACTGCCAGACGCGTTCATGCCGTTGCGCTCCAATCGGTCACCGCCGATTTTCTGTTACGCCAGAACGCCAGGCAGCTCCCGGGCATTGTCCGGATTGATCCCCCTCTCAAAACCAAGCCCTACTACCTGATGCTCTCACGGGAATTCAAAGCGGCAAACCCGGAGCTTGCAGAGCACATATGGAATGCCATCGGCGAACTCAGAGAAGAAAAGCTTGAGGCCCTGGCGCAGCCCTATCTATCCGAGTCCGGCTAGTCAGCTTTCCCACTTATTTGGCCTATTGAGAGTGAGTAAGCCCATAGTCGATGGCAGCACACACCGCCGCGGCCTGCGCGGCATTGCATTGCTCGGGGGTTACGCGGGGGCTGTCGGGGTAAACCTCGGTGGTGGTCCGGTAGGGCGCACTCGTAATACCGGCGCACAGGCCCCACTGCGTGAGCGGATACGCGATCACGCCCCGGGCGACCACCGGGGAGCCGAAGATCTCGCCGCTGTCATCGGCCGGCGCAATATGCGTCACCTGCTCCACCGCTCTGATCAATGCCTGCTGGAATTCAGGCTGTGGGTTCTCGCTGTCGTCGACCACGTAAAAGCCATCGGGAATCCCCGCCGGTTCGAACGGCTTGCCGTCGCGGGCAGCCAGCGCCGGGCGAAACTCCGATTCGTCGGTATCGGCAGTCTCGTGCAGGTCGATATGAATCAAGGCACTGTCACGAACAGGCGCTACCAATCGCATAAGGGCGGCTGACTCCTCCGCCCGACTGCCCTCGTGGAATGAACGGTTGGGATCAATCGCATTATAGTTCCAGCGATGAATGCGCTCATACGCCCAGGGACTGACACAGGGCGCAACCAGCAAGTTCACGCGGCCGGCATAATCCTCCGCGTGCTTATCCAGGAACTGCAGCGCGCCATGCACACCACTGGTTTCATACCCGTGAACGCCGCCGGTTATCAGCACCACCGGCAGATCGTTATTCCAGTCGCGGCTGCGAATCGCCATCAGCGGATAGTAATCCGGGCCGTAATCCAGAGCGCCGTACTCTTCCACATCAAAGCGCGAGCGCAGGCCCTCGATCACACTCAACACCTCCGCCTCGTAACTGCGCTGGCGGGTCTGCCGTGACAACCACTCGGCGCGTTCCGCATCGCCCCAGGGAGTGCCGGGAGTGCCAATTGGATAGGGTGTTGAAACTGTGTTCATAGCAGCGCTCCGTTAACGATTGCCCGTAACTCCTGACGGATGGGGTATGTTGATGAGGGAATCAGTTGCGTCATGAAGATCATCACCAGCTCCTCCACGGGATCGACGAAAAAGTTGGTGCTCGCAAGGCCACCCCAACCGTACTCACCGACCGATCCGTTGGTCTGGGATTTGGCGACGTCGGTTTTTACCGAAAAGCCCAGACCAAAGCCAGTGCCGGCATAAGGTGTCTCGCTGAAAGCACCGACAGACAGGCCCGGTAGGTCCTGATTGTAAGGCAGGTGGTTACGACACATGAATTCCAGAGTTTTTCGACCAATAATCCGCCGCCCGCGGAACTCGCCACCCTGGCACAGTGCCTGGGCGAAGTGGAAATAATCGTCGATGGTGGAAACCAGCCCGCCGCCGCCGGACACGAACTGAGGCTTGCGCCGGAAGGGAGACGTCTCGGGGTCATCCTGCAGCGTGAACTGATCACCGGCCTGGTACTGATAACAGGCAGCGAAGCGGTCAAGTTGATCATCCCGAACATGGAAGCCGGTGTCAGGCATATCCAGAGGCTCAAAAATATGCTCCCGCAGATACTCATCAAACGGCTTACCCGACAGCAACTGCACCAGATACCCAAGCACATCCGTGCTGACCGAATAGTTCCAGGCTGTGCCCGGGGAAAACTCCAGAGGCAGCTCTGCGAGGTGATCGACCAGGGCTTCCAGCGTCATACTCCGGCTGCCATCCAGCTTAAGCTCGCGATAGGCAGCATCAACGTTGGTGCGCTGCATAAATCCGTAAGTCAGGCCTGACATATGCGTGAACAGGTCGCGAATTGTCATGGTGCTGGATGCAGACGTGGTCAGGAAGTTGGGGTAAACCCCGCTTTTATAAATCCGCCGGGTTCTCCAGGCAGGAATATACTTGTGTACGGGATCATCCAGTAAAAACCGCCCCTGCTCATAAAGCTGCATCATGGCGATAGATGTGATCGGCTTGGTCATGGAATAGATGCGGAACACCGTATCCCGGCGGACCGGCTTGTTGCGTTCCACGTCCATCAGTCCCTGGGCTTTCACATAGGCAATTTCCCCTTGCCGGGCGACCAGTGTCAGCGCGCCGGGTAACTTCCCGGGCTGGATGTAGCAACGGTCAAGGTGGCTTTCAATGTTTGAAAGATGATCCGTAGACAGGCCAGCAACCTGTGTGTGTTCCGTCATTGCACGGGTACCTCTTCAAGCGCCTCATCCCAGGCTGCCCTGCTCACCGTGAAAATATGCGCCGTTGGCTTTATGGAGACTTCGGTGTCCAGACACCCTGCTGGAACCACAAGCAAACCTTGAACCTGAGTGCCTGGCAGTGCGGAACCACACAGCTTACAAAAACTCTTGCTATGGCGAGTACCCGGAAGCGTGTAGGACGTCACAGCATCCTCACCGGCCAGCCACGTCAATTTGGCGGATTGCGAAAACAGATTGGCTGCATGGGCAGAACCCGTATCCTTTTGGCAGTGCTGGCAATGGCACAGGTAAAAGTTCTCGAAATCGCCTTCAATCTCGAATGTCACGGTGCCGCAAAGGCAGGAACCAGAATGAACAGTCATCGGTGTTTCTCTATCGCTGTTACCGAATAGCCAGGACATCCTCGATATCAACCGGCCTTGAGAGTAGGGATTTATACCAGATAAGATCCTCCTTCAGCATCAAGGGAAGCTCAAGGCCAAGTAAGTGCACGGTCTCGTATCGAGAAAAATCGATGTTTAGCGCAACCCAGGTTCTATTTTGCGCATCGAAGATTTGTGCACGGTCGGCGTTACCCACCTCCACTTTGACACCTTCATACTTGAACTGGACGTAGGTCAGATCCCAGCCTTCCTCCCGGCGGTGAGCGGCAGCTTTGGATATGAACTGATGTCCTGCCTGGACCACAGACGAAAAGTGCTCCCCAGGGACAAAGAGTGGCAAGCCCCCGATACAGTAGACGCCTGATAGCGTTACACTAAACGCAAATCTACAGGTGTTGGTAATGAGCGGAAAGCGATACTCCGAAGAATTCAAAATCGAGGCGGTCAAGCAAGTCACGGAGCGTGGCTACAAAGTGACTGATGTGTGCCGGAGACTGGGGATTACCTCGGCCAGCCTGCACAAATGGATCAAGCTATACGGCGATGCTGGAAGCCAACACCAACAAATCAGCGAGCAGCAGGAAGAGCTGCGCAAGCTCAGAGCGGAATTGCGCCGGGTCAGCGAGGAGCGCGACATACTAAAAAAGGCCGCAGCGTTCTTTGCCAAGGAGTCCAAGTAAAGTATCGCTTCATCAGGGCTCACCAGAGTGAATTTCGAGTCCGTGTCATGTGCCGAGTTCTAGGCGTTCACTTCAGTGGCTTCTATGCCTGGCTAAATGCACCAGAAAGCCCTCGCACCAAGGCCAACCGCCGCTTGGTGGGACTGATCAAACAAGCCTGGCTCGAAAGTGGTGGCGTGTATGGCTATCGGAACATCACCCTGGATCTCAAGGACCTCGGCGAGAGGTGCAGTAAAAATCGGGTATATCGATTGATGAAGGCCGAAGGTATCCGCGCTCAGCGCGGCTATAAACGCCACAAAGGCTACTACGGCGGGGAACCTGCTCACGTCGCGCCCAATCACCTGGATCGTGATTTTGAGGCTCAGAAGCCGAACGAACGTTGGGTGACTGACATCACCTACATTCGGACCCATGAGGGCTTTTTGTACCTTGCCACCGTTCTGGACCTGTTCTCCCGGCAAATTGTGGGCTGGTCCATGAAGCCACGGATGTCGACAGACCTCGTTATGGACGCCTTACTAATGGCTTCCTGGCGGCGAAGGCCGAAGCAGGAGGTTCTGATTCATTCAGATCAAGGCTCTCAATACACTAGCCGTGAATGGAGAGATTTCCTGAAGGACCACCGTTTGAAGCCCAGTATGAGCCGTCGCGGAAACTGTCACGACAATGCGGTTGCGGAAAGCTTCTTCTCATTACTCAAAAGTGAGCGAGTGAAGCGGAAAATCTACAAGGATCGGGAAACAGCCCGGCAGGATATCTTCGATTACATCGAGATGTTTTATAACCCTGTTCGCCGTCACGGCAACAACGGTGGCTTGTCGCCGGTGGACTTCGAAAAGCAGTACTTCACAAAGCTGTCAGGTGTCTAAGATATCGGGGGCTTGCCAGAGATCAATGTCATGCAGATCGCGTTGAGAGCCATATCCCCTTGCGGCGAGCCCGCCACAAATCAGGAAGGGAATGTTCCTTTCCCTCAGTTGCGACACAATCCACTTGGCGGCTGATTGATGCACGCTCTCTCCTTTCGTGATTAAAGCTGGACGATTGCCCTGGTGGGTAGGATGCTTCGATTCCGCCCAACGCATCTGATAGTGTAATCGACCTTTCAGTAACCGTTCATTGGAACTCTGGCATGGCCCCCTCCAAGCAGCACCCATGGCTTCCGCTACTCATATTCCTGGGCGCGACCTTTACCTTCAGCGTGACCATGATCGGCACCACCATGCCGACACCGCTCTACCCCATCTACCAGGACAGGTTCGGCTTTTCGGATCTGATGATCACCATCATCTTTGCCGCCTATGCCTTTGGTATGATCGCCGCGCTGGTAATGACGGGGCGCTGGTCCGATCAGATAGGCCGCCGGCCAATGCTGTTCGCGGGCCTTGCTTGTTCGATCATCAGCGACCTGGTGTTCTGGCAGGCCAATGGGCTGGGAATGATACTCACCGGCCGGGTGCTGTCCGGATTGTCTGCGGGGATCTTTACCGGCACCGCCACGGTGGCCGTGCTTGAATTGGCTCCGCCTCACTGGCGGGACAAGGCAACCTTCTTTGCCACGGCGGCGAACATGGGCGGGCTTGGCCTCGGCCCAATGCTTGCCGGCGCCCTTTCCGAGTATCTGCCCTGGCCACTGCACCTGACCTTTCTGGTGCACTCCGCCATGGCCCTGCTGGCCGTGTGCTGCATCTGGGCAGCCCCGGAGACCGTCTCAAAACCCGCTCGCCCAAAACTCACCATCCAGCGCCTGAGCGTGCCACCGGAAGTTCGCGGCGTATTCATTCCCGCCGCCATTGCCGGTTTCGCCGGCTTCGCCATGTGCGGCTTCTTCACATCCATCGCTCCGGCGATGATGGGCAAGGTCCTGGGCTATGACAACCGGTTGCTGATCGGTGTTGTTGCCGGAAGCATCTTCATCGCCTCAACCCTGGGCCAGTTCCTGCAAGGCGCCCTGCCGCTGCGGCTGCGCCTTCCCCTGGGCTGCGTGTCTCTGATGCTCGGGGTAATTCCGATAGCACTGGGCATCTATACCCAATCCCTCTCACTATTCATAACCGGGTAATCCCCCCGAAAAACAGCGGTGATCAAAAGTAGAATTTTCCGTAAGCTACACGCAGGGAG
>OJCB01000018.1_pt1 | contig 89845 bp, 83 predicted proteins | sample 1591501 | NCBI WGS metagenome assembly OJCB01 (sample SAMN05416813, study PRJEB24817) | seawater metagenome | isolation source: Sea water | place: Canada:Atlantic | collected 2013-07 | reverse complement strand
GATCATCGCCGCCACGACGGTCTTCACGGGACTCGGAAGCTTTCATCGGGGACAGGTCTGTATCCGCACCATCACGGCGCAGGATCATGTCGCGGATGATTGCATCGTTGAAACGGAAGTTGTGAGTCAGCTCGTCCATCGCGGCCTGTGAACATTCAACGTTCATCAGTACGTAGTGAGCCTTGTGAATCTTGTTGATCGGGTATGCCAGGTGACGACGGCCCCAATCTTCCAGGCGATGTACCTTGCCGCCATCTTCAGTGATGACGCCGGTATAACGCTCGATCATCGCGGGCACCTGCTCGCTCTGATCCGGATGTACCATAAAAACGATTTCGTAGTGACGCATGAGTTCTCCCTACGGTTTAAACAGCTTCCTTTTTACCGGCACGGCGTTGAACCCGCGACCGACAAACATGAAAGCAAGGAGTTGACAGCTGCTGCTGCCGGTTTCTTTTTGCTTTATCAATAAGGCTTTACAAGAAAGGCTTGATCAAAAGCTTGGCCCGGTATTGCCTGCAATCAGGCAATACAAAACCACCCCTTAAAAAAGGGGTCACATATTCTAGGCGGGGAAGGCCCTGTGTGCAAGGGTTAACCAAGCCGCTGGCGCAGTGCTTCGTATAGGCAAACACCCGTAGCCACAGAGACGTTGAGGCTGTCTACGTGGCCGAGCATGGGAATATTGATCAGCTGATCGCAGTGCTCGCGGGTGAGCCGGCGCATACCCTTGCCTTCGGCGCCCATCACCAGCGCTACCGGCCCCTTGAAATCAGCCTGGTAAAGGGTGGCGTCCGCCTCACCGGCGGTGCCAATCAGCCAGACACCCTGATCCTGCAAACTGCGCAGAAAGCGGGCAAGGTTGGTGACCCGCACAAAGGGCACCGTCTCGGCAGCCCCACAGGCGACCTTTCGGGCAACCGGCGTCAGTGACGCAGACTTGTCCTTGGGCACGATAACCGCCTGAACACCAACAGCATCGGCGGTGCGCATACAGGCACCAAGATTGTGAGGATCGGTTACGCCATCAAGTACCAGCAGGAACGGCGGTTTGTCACTGGCGGCCAACTGGGCCAGCAGATCATCTTCGGTCCATTCCCGGCTTTCACTGACAGCCGCCACAACACCCTGATGTACACCGGACACCCGCTCATCAAGCTCCTTCCGGTGCACGACCTTCCATTTCACCCCAAGGCTGTCCAGGGTATCGGTAATGCTCTTGACCCGCTTATCCTGCCGGCCGGTCTGGATCCAGACCTGCTGAAGACGCTCAGGCTCGCGCTTGAGGACAGCCTCAACCGCGTGCCAGCCAAACACAAACTCTCCGGACACTGGTTTTGATTCCTGTTACTTGCCTGATTTTCGCGGCTTGGCTTTCTTGTCGTCTTTGCCAGCGCCACTGCCCTTCTTGCCTTTTTTCAGGGCAAGTTTCGCAGCCTTTGCAACCAGCTCATCTCTGGCAGATGGCGTTTCATTATCATCGAAGGCCTCAGGCCCCTTTTTCTTCGATGACGCCGACGCCGGGCGTTTCCTCGGGCGCTTCAGGCCAGGCTCGCCGGATGATGCACCCTTCTGGCCAGGCTTGGCTCTGCCGGGCGGCTTGCCACCTTTGCCGGGGCCGCGCTTGCCCTTTCCTCGCTCGCCTTTATCTGGAACCTTGAGCGCGTCGCGATCTGCCTGTCGATGCACGGGCTCGCTGATCAGCTCCAGGTCGATCTTGCGATCTTCCATTCCAACCCGAACGACTTTCACACGGACCTCATCACCAAGCCGGAAGCTCATTGCCGTGCGCTCACCGATGAGGCGATGCTTGGCTGAATCGTGATGGAAGAAGTCACCGCTGAGCGTCGACACATGCACCAGCCCCTCTATGTAGACGCCAGAAAGCTCCACAAAGAAACCGAAGGGCACAACGGACGCAATGACACCGTCGTACTCCTCACCGACATGATCACTGAGGTACTCACACTTCAGCCAGGCCATGACGTCACGGGTGGCATCATCGGCACGGCGCTCTGCCATCGAGGTGTGCTCACCCAACTGCTCCATCCGGGCCATATCGTAAGGATATTCGGCAAGCTCGGGATCCGGCTTCGGTGGCGGAACCACATCCTTGGAAGGCTGCCCGCCGTGAATAACCGACTTGATGGCCCGGTGATTAATGAGGTCCGGATAACGCCGGATCGGCGACGTAAAGTGGGCATAGCCTGCATAGCCAAGGCCAAAATGGCCACCCTCTTCCGGACTGTAGACGGCCTGGCTGAGCGAACGCAGCATAACCGTTTGGATCACATTGGCATCCGAGCGATCCTTGATACTGTTCAGCAGCTCCTGATAGTCCGCAGACGTGGGGCTATCGCCACCCCCCAATTGCAGACCCAGCTCACCCAGGAACAGCCGCACTGCATTAAGTCGCTCTTCTGACGGGCCATCATGGACCCGGTAGAGTGCCGGCAGTTTGTGTTTTTTCAGGAATCGCGCTGTGGCAACGTTCGCACACAGCATGCATTCCTCGATGATCTTGTGGGCGTCATTGCGCTGCACCGGAACGATCTCTTCTATCTTCCGGTCGGCGTCAAACACAATCTTGGTTTCGGTGGTTTCGAAATCAATTGCACCACGCTCGGTACGGGCCTTGCGCAACAACTGGTAGAGGCCATAAAGATTGTGCAACTGCGGGAGCACGTTGGCGTATTGCTCACACAGCTTGTAGCCCTGTTCCGTGTCCGGGTGCTCCAGCATGGTGCTTACCTTGTTATAGGTAAGCCGCGCATGACTGAACATGACCGCCTGATAGAAGCTGTAGCTGCTGATATTGCCCGCGGCGCTGATGGTCATATCGGCCACCATGCAGAGGCGGTCGACCCCGGGGTTCAGCGAACACAGGCCGTTGGACAGCTTTTCCGGCAGCATCGGCACAACGTGATCCGGGAAATAAACCGACGTACTGCGGTTTACCGCCTCTTCGTCCAATGGTGTACCTGGCCGGACGTAGTGGGAAACATCCGCAATCGCAACCAACAGACGATAGCCACCACGGGGCCTTGGCTCGCAATACACGGCATCATCAAAATCCCGTGCCGTCTCGTCGTCGATCGTTACCAGCCTGAGGTTGCGGATATCCTTCCGGTTGACTTTGTCTTTTTCTGTGACTTCTTCCGGAATTGCTGCTGTTTGCTCACCCACGGCGGGGGGCCAGCTATGGGGAATGTCGTAGGAACGAATGGCAACGTCAATTTCCATCCCTGGCGCCATGTGTTCGCCAAGGACCTCAACCACCTTGCCCAATGGCTGCGTGCGCACAGTGGGCTGGCGAACGATATCCACCACAACATACTGGCCGTGGCGGGCATTGCCGCAATTTTCCTGGGGAATCAGCACTTCGTGGTTGATCCGCGCGTTTTCCGGAACCACGAAGCTGATACCGCTCTCCTGGAAAAAACGCCCTACTGTCTGGCTGGTCCGGTATTCAAGAACCTCGACAATCACACCCTCACGTCGACCGCGGTCATCCACCCGATCTACCCGGGCAGCCACCCGGTCACCGTGAAACACCTGACGCATCTGGCGGGCTGTAAGGAACAGGTCGGAACCGCCATCGTCCGGCACCAGAAACCCGAAGCCATCCTTGTGTCCGATCACGCGACCGGTAACCAGATCCGCTTCTTCAATGGGCAGGTAGGCGCCACGGCGATTGCAGATCAGTTGTCCATCCCGGCACATGGCGATCAAACGCCGCCGAAGGGCTTCAATACCCTCCTCCGAAGACTGACCAAGCTCGGAACACAATGTTTCATGTGTTGCGGGAGCCCCGCGATCCTTGAGATGCGAGAGGATAAATTCCCGGCTTTGAATAGGATTATCGTATTTTTGGGCCTCACGGCTGGCGTGAGGATCCCGGTCGTTTTTCTTCCTGGAAACCATTCGGATCCTTGTCCTGAGGCTGCACCAACGCGGCACAGTATAGATTCGTTTGCAACGAGTATAACGTTGGGATGGAGGTCCTGCCTATCAACCTGCCCGGAATAGGCATAAATACCTGCCATTCTTTTTGCGAAAAAATGTTTGACAGCCCAGGCCGGAATTATTAAAGTACGCGCCATCGGTTGAGGCACACACCTCAACGTTGGCAGAAACGTTTAGTTTTCAACAAGCTAAGGTTCTGCAAATCACCTGCCGAGGTGGTGAAATTGGTAGACACGCTAGCTTCAGGTGCTAGTGGGGGCAACCCCGTGGAGGTTCAAGTCCTCTCCTCGGCACCATTTCCTCCCTCAGGAAGTGGCAAATTGGCCAACCGGCCACATGTTAATTCCCTTTGAAGCACAGCCAACTCCTGTAACTCCCTTGCACGCGCTCCCTGCAGCCAGAAAAGAATCCGGCTCAATAGTCCCTATTCCAGCAGTTCAACCAGATACTCAGACAAACGCTGGTAGCTATACTCCACCCGCGCATACGCGGAGCTGGGAATGCCCTCGAACTCGCGGCCACAGTCACCGCCCGCACTGTATCGTGTCAGGTAGGCATCACGAATAAGATTCGGTTGTTCAGCAACGAAGCCCGGCCCGCCTGCTGTCGGGTAATTCATCACCCACTCGAAACTGCCATCCCCGTTTACCCTGTCTAGCCCAAGACGATCGGGATCAAGGAATCCGTATCGTAGCAGTCGAAGATCCGGTTGCTCCGGGCCAGAAAACTCCCTGCGGTCGAATTCCAGGACGGTATCGGTAAAACCCTCGGGCTGAGGGTCGTAGCCCGAAAACTGGTAAGGCTGAACGCCAGTGACAACCTGATTCGCGCCCACGGCATCCTCTTGCGGGGTACAGTTACTGATGCCGACCGCAAACGTAACGGCCTCCACCTCACTGCCCTGCTCTGAAAGCCGATAACCCGGAAATACAGAAGACGAATTCGCCATGTCCGGAACCAGCGTGCGGGTCTTACCGGTGCCATACTCTGCAACCAGCTCGGCCAGCTCACCACTGTCCTTTGTCCAGCTGTAGGTTACCTCGGCGTTACCGCCGAGTTCAGTCGAGCCTGCTGAAATCCCGCGATACTGATGGCAGGTGGTACTGGTTTCGAAATAGGCACGGCGGTTGTCCCAGTCGAAAATCAGACGCTCATCCGTTCCGTCTTCATCGAAATTCAAGCGGCTCTGCTCCGACAGTGCGGCAGAGGGCAGCCACTGGGTGTGCAGCTTCGCCATATAACCGTTTACACCGATCAGGCGCGCCAACTCCGGCATGGACGGTGACAGACAGCCATTCGCCGAGACGGATAGCAGACGCCCGCTCTCACTGTAATCGAAGGCCAGCTCGGCGGAGATCTGCAGGCCTGAACGATTGGCAGGCAGGGTGTCCTGATTGGAAGGCTCGGCGTATACCTTCTGTCGGGTGAGCAGCACGGGATCGCTCAATTCCACATCCACTTCGGGCAGGGTCAGGGCGTCGACATCGACATTGGCAAAGTCACCCTGAGCAGCAGTATCGACCACCGCAATAACGTCGGGGGCATTCTGAATCAGAGAGACGCCCAGCAGAAACGCCGCTTCCCTGCTCAGGAATCGCTCCGTGCCGTCACTGTTCTCTGCTGCCAGCAGGTCATTGAAGGCCTCGGGGATCTGACTGGCCATGAATCTTGCCAATGCCCTGGCGTAGGCGTGTGAGCGGTCGTCCTGGGCGAGAATGTAATCCCGCACCAGATTCAGGTCCGCCAGGCTGGCAGCAACGCCAGATGGCGTTTCCAGGAACGAACCCAGCCCGACAACACCCCGATAACGGGCCAGTGTTGTCAGTGGCGTGATATTGCGGACACCGGGAGGCGCCGACATCAGATAGGCGCTGGCCACCGGCACCTCACCGTTGCGTGTTTCCTCGAGGGTTTTACCCGGCAGGGCGACTGCATGTAACGGATAGTCCCTGGGATCCAGGTCCGGGCCCACGGAAGGGGGTAGAACCAACTCCGAGATGTCGATTGTGAAACGGCCACCGGTACCGCTCATTGCCGTGGGCTCACCGGAGGCAAGGGTGACTTCTGCCCCGTTATCCAGTTCGATGACCAGGGGCCCCGGCGTAAACTGGCTGTCGCCATCCATATCCAGCCAGACCCGGGCGTTGTTCAGGTATCCGTCGATAACCTTGCCGGTATAGGGCGCCGGCTCACTGTACTCCACACCATCAAAATCCCGCCCGTCCACGGGCAGTTCATCGGATTCCTCGCCGCAACCGGCCAGAGCGAGGGAGAGAACAGACACAGAGAAACCTATCAGGCGTTTCATCGCGGCAACCGTTTATCCTTGTTAGAGGTTGTGCCGCTACTTTAGGGGATGTGGTGATCGGAGACCTTGATAGGTTTGGCAATTTGTAAAGTTTGGTAACCAGACGGGACACTCTTCACGACGAACAGCTGTAATGGGAAAACCCGCCGAGATCGAACAGCTCGTAAGGCTTCAGACGGTTGTAGCGATGCTCAACCCCATCCGATTGCTCGTCATAGGGTTGATTCAATACTTTTTGCAGTTCCCTCAGTGGCAGATAATCACCGTCGGCAGCTTGCTGATAGGCCGGAACCACGAACCACTCGCGCATGGTGTATTTCGGGTTCACGAGTTTCATGTCCCGGGAGAGCTCCTCGCGGAGCCGGGAACCGTTGCCCGCTCCGTCGATTCCAATCTGGCATTTCCACTTGGCAAGCCATTCGGACCACCGCTTGAGCAGCCCTTCCGAATCAGCTCCTCCCGCTTCATCCAGTGACCTGTAAAAGCTCTGCTTTAGTGGCTCAATATCGTCGGGTACCGAGGACAGCTCACGAAAGAAAATGGTGTAATCCACCGGGGTGCGGGTCATCAGCATCATCAGCTCCCGGAAGAGTTCGGCGTCAAAACCTTTCAGCCCCAGTTTCGCTGACCACATCCGTTCCATTTCCGCCTGCATCACCTCCGGAAAACCCTTCTGAATCTCGTCGAGCTGAGCCAGTTCGTCTTCATGTCCATTGAGCAGTGGACGGAGGGCCGAGCAAAAACTCTTGAAGTTCTGCTCGGCGGCCGCCGGTTGATTCAGGAAGGCAAAGTGTTGTCCGCCACCGGTCCACGGTTGATAAAACGGCTCAAACACTTCGCAGAAGCCGAAAGGCCCGTAGTCCAGTGTGAAGCCGCCAGCGGCGCAGTTGTCGCTGTTGAAATTGCCCTGGCAATAGCCGACTCGGATCCAGTTTGCGACCAGCGAGGCAAGGCGGCCGCGGAACGCCTGTGCAAGCATGACAACTTTCGTGGGAGTTGCGACCGTCTGGTCAATGACCCCGCTGTACTCCCGATCAATCAGGTGCAGCACCAGCTGTTCGAGCTCTTCGATCGCTCGAGGGTGCTCCTGTTTTCTGGCCCTGCGACCAAAGAGTTCAAGCTGGCCAACCCGGATGAAGGAAGGCGCAACGCGGGTGGAAATGGCAACCGGCTCCGAAACGAGCTGGTCGGGATCCCGGGAATGTGAGCCCTCGGAGTACCAGGGACGTCGCACCCGCTCCGTTTTCGAGACATAGAGGCTCAGTGATCGCGAGGTTGGCACACCCAGGGCGTGCATGTGCTCTTGCGCCAGGAATTCACGAACGCTGGAACGCAGAACGGCGCGGCCATCGCCACCGCGACAATACGGGGTCTGCCCGCCACCCTTGAGCTGCATTTCCCAGCGCCGACCGTTGAAAACGGCTTCGAGTACCGAAATGGCACGACCGTCTCCGTAGCCGTTGCCGGTCTGAAACGGGCACTGTTGGGTGTATTCGTTGCCGTAGATGGAAAGCGCGTAGCCAGAGGCCCAGCCAACTTTTCGCATCGGCTCCGGTACAAACGAGAGGTCGCCGGAGAACATCCGGATAAAGTCGTCGGACAGGGCCAGGCTGTCGGCGAAGCCCAGTTCGCGGAACAAATCCTCACTGTGGGCAACGTATTCAGGGGTTTCGATGGCCGTGGGCCTGACCGGCACATAATGTCCCGAATAAACCTGCCTTGGCTGATGGTCAACACCATCAGACGTGGCGTCAGGATCAGGGGTAAGATGATCCATCAGCGAATAATCGGCCATCGGTGCAAGTTCTTCGAGGTTGGTCACCTCGAAACCGGTTTCTCGCGACAACGGCTGTTTCATCTGTGCCTCTCCTGATCAAAGGAAACGGGCAGTGCCAGCACTGCCCTCACTTGCCCTTATGACCAGCCCCCGTGGCGAGGGTTCAGAATGAACGGGCAACGATTTCCTTCATGATTTCATTGGTGCCGGCGTAGATCCGCTGCACCCGTGAGTCCGCCCAGGCCCGTGCGATCGGGTATTCCCACATGTAGCCGTAGCCGCCGTGAAGTTGAACACACTCATCCATCACTTTGCACTGCAGGTCTGTGGTGAGCTGCTTCAGCATCGCCGCGGTGGGGATGTCGAGCTTCTTGTCCAGATGCAGCTCCAGGCACCGATCAGTGAACACCCGGGCAGCGGTAATTTCCGCCTTCATTTCCGCCATCTTGAAGCGGGTATTCTGAAACGCAATCACCGGCTTGCCGAAGGCGTTGCGCTCCTTGACGTAATCCAGGGTCCACTGCCAGGCGGCTTCGGCTGCGGCAACAGCACCCAGGGCCACCTGAAGGCGCTCGGCCGCCAGCTCCTGCATCAGTTGGAAAAAGCCCTGGCCTTCGCCCGGGCCGATCAGATTCTTCTCAGGTACTTTCACATCCTGGAAGAACAGCTCGGAGGTGTCCTGGGCCTTCATGCCCACCTTGTTCAGGTTCTGTCCCTTCTCGAAACCTTCCCACGCGGTTTCCACCATGAACAGGCTGATGCCTTTGGCGCCTTCCTTGGGGTCGGTCTTGGCAACAACAATAACCACGTCAGCAAGCTGGCCGTTGGTGATGAAGGTCTTGGAACCGTTCAGCACGTAATGATCGCCGTTTTTCACCGCCGTCGTTTTCACGCCCTGCAGGTCCGAGCCGGCACCCGGCTCTGTCATGGCAATGGCGCCAATCATTTCGCCGCTGGCCAGTTTGGGCAGATAATGATTTTTCAGCTCGTCGGAGCCGTAGTTGAGCACGTAAGGTGCAACAATGTCAGAGTGCAGGCCCCAGCCTATGCCCGTCAAGCCGGCCCTGGCTACCTCTTCGATCAACACCGCACTGTACCGGAAATCCGCACCAACACCGCCGAACTCTTCCGGCAGGCATGGGCAAAGGAAGCCCAGCTCACCGGCTTTCTGCCAGAGCTCGCGGCTAACCTGGCCGTCTTTCTCCCACTGATCATGGTAAGGCGTTGCCTCTTGCTCCAGGAACTTGCGGACAGAATCGCGAAAGCCTTCAAGGTCGGCGTCGAAGAGAGTGCGTGGAATCATGGTGAACCTCGGTGAATAACCTGTGTTGTGATTGTCGTTCACCAAGTCTCTGCCCGGAGCCCGGTTTGCTCAATGATGAAAAGCATCAATCGGGCTGGCCAAAACCATCGCTTAGAGCAGCCTCAGCCCTTGCGCTTGTCCTCGGCTCGGGCTTCGCCCCATCGGGGCATCAGGTCCTGGGGCAGGTTCAGATGATCAAGGATTCGGGCAACAATAAAATCCACCAGATCCTCGAGCGACTGGGGCTTGTGGTAGAAGCCGGGGCTCGCCGGCATGATGACGGCACCCATGCGGGTCAGTTTCAGCATATTCTCCAGATGCACCTCGGATAAAGGTGCCTCCCTGGGAACCAGAATGAGCGTGCGACGCTCTTTCAGCGCAACATCTCCGGCCCGCTCAATCAGGTTGTTACTGGCACCGGTCGCCAGGGCCGAGAGCGTTCCGGTACTACAGGGGCAGACCACCAGTGGCGCTTTCTCCCCGGAGCCCGAAGCCGGCGGTGCAAACCAGTCTTCCCGACCAAACACCAGAACCTGCCCCGGTTCAGCGCCCGAGTAGGCAGACAATGTTTCCTGCATCGCCGGCGGCGTTCCCGGCAGTTTCAGATCGGTTTCCGTGGCGATCACCACCTGCGCAGCCCGGCTGACCATCACATTCACCCGGCAGCCTGCTGAGACCAGGCACTGCAACAGGCGCAGGCCATACTGGGCACCGGACGCGCCAGTGAAGGCCAGGTTAACGGTCGTTGGCCGGTTATGGTCGTTGGTCATGAATATCGCCACTTGTCAGTCAGGGGGAGTCGCCGGTTGCGCCGGATCAGCCACGGATACGCTCAAGCTCGGCAATAAGTTTACCGTGAATACCACCAAAGCCGCCGTTGCTCATGATCACAATGTGGCAGGGGCTGGGAAGATCTTCCAGGGTGCGCGCCAGCAAGTCTTCCACTGTAGCCTCCACCCGATGCCGATCGGAACCGGCATTCAGCGCCTGCCAACCGGCAATCAGTTCAGGCAGCCACTCCATGTCATTCAGGTTCGCCCACAGAACCCGGTCCGCGATTTCCGCGCTGGGCAGCAGTGTCTGCTGGTGGACGCCCTGCTTCATGGTGTTCGAGCGCGGCTCAATCAATGCCAGGATAGGTTCATCACCCACCTGGTTGCGCAAGCCCTCAAGTGTGGTGGCAATGGCGGTGGGATGATGGGCAAAGTCGTCGTATACGCGCACCCCGTCTATGTCCGCCAGCAACTCCATCCGCCGTTTGACGCCGGAGAACCGGCACAGGGCGGCCACCGCATGGTCTGGGGTGACGCCCACGTGACGTGCGGCAGCAATGGCAGAAAGAGCATTGCGGACGTTATGAAGACCGGTCTGATCCCACTTCAGCGTTGCCACCGGCTGTTCGTGGTGAATCACCAGAAACCGGCTGCCATCCTCCGATAGCAGCTCGGCCCGCCAGTCCGACATGCGCGGGGTCTCGCTGCCAATGGCGGTGTCTTGGACCGGGCTCCAACAACCCAGTGCCAGGGCATTGTCCAGGTGGCCATCCACCGCGGGACGGATAATCAGGCCCTGGGAAGGGACGGTCCGGACCAGATGATGAAACTGCCGCTCGATGGCCTCGACGTTTTCGAAGATATCGGCGTGATCAAATTCCAGATTATTCAGGATCAGGGTATGGGGGCGGTAATGGACGAACTTGGAGCGCTTGTCGAAAAAGGCGCTGTCGTACTCGTCTGCTTCGATTACAAAAAAGTCACTGTTGCCCAGACGCGCCGACACGTGAAAGTCCCGGGGAACTCCGCCCACCAGATAGCCCGGTTCAAACCCGGCCTGATCCAGGATCCAGAGCAGCATGGACGTGGTTGTGGTCTTGCCGTGGGTACCGGCTACCGCCATGACCCAACGGTGCCTGAGCACCTCGCGGCTCAGCCACTCGGGCCCGGACATGTAGTCGATATTGCGGTTGAGCACCTCTTCGACTTCCGGATTGCCGCGGGACATGGCGTTACCGATGAGCACCAGGTCCGGTTTCGGCTCCAGGTGATCCGGGCTATACCCTTCCATCAGACTGATACCCTGAGCCTCCAGCTGGGTGCTCATGGGTGGATAAACACCCTGATCGGAGCCTGTCACCGTATGGCCGAGTTCCCGGGCCAGAACGGCCAGGCTGCCCATGAAAGTGCCACAGATTCCGAGGATATGAATGTGCATTCGGCAACTGCCCTCTGAGTTGAAACCCGACAAGCCTCCCGTATCCGCCCCACCCCGTCAAGAGCCACGCTATCCGCAATCCTGCTCATGAAAATTGCCGTCGATTGGCGTATCATCTGCGCCATTGTCGAACCAGCAGGAGGCTCCAGCCCGAGATGGCCATCAAGAATGCATTCTACGCTCAGTCCGGCGGTGTCACCGCCGTCATCAATGCCAGTGCCTGTGGCGTCATCCAGACCGCCCGCAAGCATCCGGACAAAATCGGCAAGGTGTTTGCCGGACGCAACGGCATTATCGGGGCGCTGAAGGAAGAACTGATTGATACCAGCCTCGAAAGCGACGATGCCATCCAGGCACTGATTCACACCCCGGGCGGCGCCTTCGGCTCCTGCCGTCACAAGCTCAAGAACATTTCCGAGAACCGGCGCGAGTACGAACGCCTTATCGAGGTGTTCCGGGCCCACGACATTGGCTACTTCTTCTACAACGGCGGTGGGGATTCACAGGACACCGCCTACAAGGTTTCCCAGATCGCCGACAAGATGGGCTACCCGATTACCTGCATTGGCGTGCCCAAGACCGTGGATAACGACCTGCCGTTTACCGACTGCTGCCCCGGCTTCGGCTCGGTTGCCAAGTACATTGCCACGTCCACCCTGGAAGCCAGCCTGGACATCAAGTCCATGTGCGAAACGTCCACCAAGGTGTTCATCCTGGAAGTAATGGGTCGCCACGCCGGCTGGATTGCCGCATCCGGCGGCCTGGCAGGACAGGGCGAGGGCGAACCGCCCCACGTCATCCTGTTCCCGGAAATCCCGTTTAATCGCGACGCCTTCCTTGAGCGCGTGGATCATTGCGTGAAAGAGTATGGCTACTGTGTAGTCGTGGCCTCCGAAGGTGCCCAGTACGAAGATGGTCGCTTCCTGGCGGACGCCGGAGCCAAGGACGCGTTTGGCCACACCCAGCTGGGCGGTGTTGCTCCGGCCCTGGCCAATATGGTCAAGCAGGCCCTGGGCCACAAATACCACTGGGCCGTTGCCGACTACCTCCAGCGCAGTGCCCGCCACATTGCCTCCGCCACCGACGTGGAGCAGGCCTATGCGGTTGGCAAGGCCGCCGTGGAAATGGCACTCGACGGCAAGCAGGCTCTGATGCCCACGATCGTCCGCGAACAGGGCAAACCTTACGTCTGGAAGATCGGTGAGGCCCCGCTGAGCGAAGTGGCAAACCAGGAGAAAAAGATGCCGATCCACTTCATCACCGACGATGGCTTTGGTATCACCCAGGACTGCCGGGACTACCTGGAACCTCTGATTGCCGGTGAGAGTTTCCCGCCATTCGATAACGGCCTGCCGCGTGTTGCCAAACTCCAGAACACGCTGACCGAGAAGAAACTGAAGACCGAGTTCCAGCTGTAACCGAACGAACAGCGTACCGGAAAGCAAAAAGCCTGACAGAGTAGCTCTGTCAGGCTTTTTCATTGTTCAGGCACTACACGCAGATGGTTAGCGGGCCAGCTCCGATTGCTGGTCGCGCATGTAGGCGTAGAACTGATCAAACCCACCCACGTACTGGTTGCCCACCAGAATCTGCGGCACGGTATAAACCGGCCGGCCAATCTTGTCCGCGATATCCTGCTTGCTCATGCCCTTCTCGATCATATCGACCCAGACGTAGGGAATGTTCCTGGCCTCACACAGACGCTTTGCCTGCACGCAGAAACCACAACTCGAGCGGCCATAAATCGTGACCTGCTCCATAAACACCTCCCTAAAGTCTCTGGCTGTATGTTTCGGGACTGAAATCCTATGGCTGAATGATGGCACGGCGCACGCTAATTTAAAATTGATGCTTTGAATCGCCACCATAGTAGCCGCCCATCATGTCCTCAGGCGACCGAGCTCCCGCTCCAGAACCTGCACTTCATTGTCCAGGGCCTGACCACTGCCTTTGACGCGACCAGCAAGTTCCCGGAGATCGTTGGCGGCGTCACCGATATGAGTGAGGTTGCGATTGATTTCCTCGCTCACCGAGCTTTGCTCTTCCGCTGCGGTCGCCACCTGGGTCACGTGTTCGACAATGGTTCCGATCCGCTCGACAACCGTGGCCAGAGAATGGGCCGCCTCCTGGGTGCCATCCACCGCCGAGGTGGCGCGATCAACACCGCTCTGGATCACCGAAACCGCCCCGTTCACATCCTGCTTGAGACCGTCGATCATGGTGCTGATTTCATCGGTGGATTCCCGCGTCCGGGAGGCAAGGGTTCGGACCTCATCGGCGACAACGGCAAAGCCGCGCCCCTGCTCACCGGCTCTTGCCGCCTCGATGGCGGCGTTAAGCGCCAGCAGGTTGGTCTGTTCTGCGACGCCACGGATGACATCCAGGATCCGGTTGATGTCCTCACTGCGATTGGCCACCTGGCCGATCGCAGTGCTGGCCTCGCCCATATCATTGGCCACCGCGCTCACGCCGTTGACTGCGGACGACAAGGTGTCCTGGGTAAAGCGGATGCCGTCCTGGGCCATCCGGGCGTTGTCCGCCGCCTCGCCGGCAAATCCCGCGACCTCACCGGCAGCGACAGACATTTGGTTCATGGCGGTCACCACGCTGTCGATGTCCTGATGTTGCCTGCCGGTCTGCTCATCGGTCTCAACCGCAATACTTCCGACATCCCTGGCCTGTTCGCGGACCTTGGCGTTTACATCCTTCAGGTCGTTGATCATCTCTCTCAGCCTCGCCAGGAAGGCATTGAATCCGCCAGCCAGCTCGATCAGCTCGGCGTGGGTGTCGATTTCCAGCTCACGGGTGAGGTCCCCCTCGGCACTGGCCAGGTTCTTCATGCGATCCCGGATCTCATCCAGCGGGCGGGTAACCGAGCGGACCAGGAGAACAAGGGCGACAACAGCGAGAACCACGACACCGATGCCTACCAGGGTCTGGCGGGTCGCGGTCGCGGCCACTTCGTCTGACAGCAGGCCCGTGATTTCGGAAACGCTGGCAAGCGCGGCATCTCTTGGCAGTTCAATCAACAACGACCACTCGGCATCGGGCAGACTGATTTCGACGGGATAGGCCACGGCCAGGGTCTGGCCGTCATCGAAGGTCCCCCCACCCTGATGCAGTCCCGAGAAGGTATCGCCATGCTCCGGCAACGCCTCCCGGAGGGGCCGACCAAGATGAGCCTCATAATGACTGGATGCCGCGATAAGACCCTGCTCGCTGATCAGCGTGACCCTGGACTTGCCGTCAAACAGTTCCTTGCTGACACCAGAAATGGTTCTTTGCAGTGTCGAGAGATTGATATCGACGCCCACCACGCCGGCGAATGCTCCGTCGTCCAGAATCGGAACCACCAGGCTGGTCATCAGCACGGAATAGCCCTCACTGATTTCGTAATCATAGGGCTCCATGATGCAGGGTGCCCTGGTGTCCCGCGAGCACAGATACCACTCGGCTTCCCGAATCCCGAATTCGTTCAGGCTATCCAGATACTTCGTAGCCGGGTCCTCGGTGCGGCTGAAGTGAACCTTGCCCTCCGGATCCCGGTAGTAATAGATTTCCAGGGTGCCCTCGTCGCTGCTGTGCTCCTCAACACCACCGGTGAAATAGCGATCCTGCCCGTCATAGCCATCCGGCTCGAACTGTGCGTATATCGAGCTCAGACTTTTCTGCTCCTCAAGCACGGCGCCAACAGTCTCCTGCAGGGCCGTCCTGCTGATTCGACCGGAACTGTCGGACTGAATATTGCGGGTAATAACATTGCGGACGACTTCCGGGGTCCGAAAGGCAGTTGCAAACTGACCACTGACCAGCTCGCCGAACTTGCCAGCGGTTGCGCTGAGCTGATCCATTACAATGCCCTGCACCGTATCCCGGGTCTCGACACTCAACCTCTTCTCCATGGCTCCGAGAGACAGCTGGGCAGTCACCACGATACTGATGCCCATTATCAGAAGCAGGGACACAACGAGGGCGTAGAGCTTGAAGCGGAGCGATAACTGTTTCATGGTGAAGGCGGACCTGCGGGGAGTTGGGGGTTCATTCTATTTTAGAGCACGGAGGGGCCGGTGGCCTACCTGACGCTATTTCTGACCGCGTTCGCCGCTGCCACGCTGCTGCCCGCTTACTCGGAAGTTCTGCTGGGCACGCTGATAACACAGGGTTACTCCTGGTGGTGGCTGTGGTTCTGGGCAACACTGGGTAACACGCTGGGCTCGGTCGTTAACGGAGTTATCGGCCGGCAGGTAGATCGCTTTAAGCATAAACCCTGGTTTCCGATCAGCGAGATGCAATTGCACAAGGCGAGGAACCGCTTTAACCGATATGGCCAATGGTCTCTGCTGATGGGCTGGCTGCCTCTGGGCGGCGACGCGCTGACCCTGGTTGGCGGGATCATGCGCGTGCCGTGGCTCAATTTTGTGATACTGGTAGGAATTGGCAAGGGTGCCCGCTACGCCTTTGTGCTCTGGCTCGTCGCGGAGGCGTCCGGTGCATCGTCACCTTCACCGTAGAGGTATTTTCGAAGCAGCGGCTCGCCGTTAAATTCGGAATTCAGAACCGCAACGAAGGTGTAGACCCCGATCAGTTTACGGTTAAGGAACACGAACTCCTTCGGGGGCACCCGGAAATAGCGACTGATCGCCGACCGGGCCGCCTGACGCGCCACCCGGGACGGCAGTTCACTCTGTTTCCAACGATAGTGGCCATGGCTGTTCACTGCATAGTCCGGCCAGGAATCCTTGTCGCTGGAGAGCGGTTCAAGCACCGACATGCAGACCTGGCCAAACTTCTCCAGTACCTCCTCCGGCCACTCGGTGCTCATGAAACGCAGCTTCACGCCACCATCGATTACCGCATCGAGATCGTTCTCGTAGGATGCCTTGATCATCTGGATGACCGGTTTGAGAAACTCGTCCGAGTAGGACTGCACGGCGCCGAAATCGAGGAGGACGATACGGTCGTACCCCGGGTCATCCCCTTCCTCCCCGGCAATCCGGATGCGGTAGTTGCCGAAATTGGGATCGGTCTGTATTTCGCCCCAGATGAACAATTCCCGGAAAAACAGCTCCAGGGCGGCCTTGCCAAGGGCACTGCGACGATCCAGCGGGAGGTCCCTGACCGACTGGGAACTGACCGAATGCCCGTGCTCGTATGTTGAACAGATAACGTGCTCGGTTGAAAACTCCGGCAGGACCCTGGGCACAATGAACCTCGGATCCGATGCCAGCATGTTGCGGAATTTCTCGGTGGTCTTCGCCTCAAGGCGATAGTCCACCTCCCGATGCATCATCTGCCGGACTTCCTCCAGCCAGTCATTGAACTCGGGGCCAAAACTGACCAGCCTGGCCACTCGCAGCAACTGGGCGACAGCATTCAGGTCGCTGTCTACCGCGTCGGCAACGCCCGGGTATTGCACCTTCAGCACCAGCTCCAGGCCGTCACTGCGGCGCCAGGCCCGGTGGACCTGCCCCAGCGATGCAGCGCCAATAGGCTCGGGCTCTACATCCAGTTGCGCCAGACGCTCCGCGCCCAGCTCGTCTTTCAGCACACGCTCGATAGCCGGCCATTCCAGAGAAGTGGTCTGATCTTCCAGGGTGTGGAGCGCTTCGGTGACTTCCTCGGGCAAAAAATGCTCGCCGTACAGAGCCATAACCTGGCCAATCTTGACCACGCTGCCCTTTAACTTGCCCAGTTCATCCACCAGGAACCGGGCCTGGCTCGAAAGCATGGCGCGGTGACGTTTTTCCCGATTTTCCCGAGTGCTGAACCAGTTGGTTGCCATATGTGAGGCCATACGGGTACCGGCAAACAACCCGGCACGGGTCAGACTCAGCCTGCGCTCGAAACTGCCTGTCTTGATGCGGGAAACCGAATTTCCTGAACGTCTGGAAGACATAGTGACCTGTTCGGATCAGAGAATTTCACCACGTTTGGCGGCTTACACCATTATACGGATAGTCAGGGGAGCTGACCTAACCGAGTCGACCGGCCTGCCGCGGCCACGGGGCCAATGCGCCAGCCCCGTTGCCGGTTTACATCTGCACAACCGGATCGTTTACGTTTCGACACAGTTTCCGCCGGGAAACCGGTCTAGTATTTCTAGATACGTAAGGTCCAACAACGACTATCACAACAACAAGATCTGAAAATGCCGCAATCCGCAAGAAAAACGCCGGATACGGAGCTGTCGCAGTTCCGGGTCAAGGGCGAGATTCCTGTCCCGATCCTGATCAACTGGCTGACCGCTGTTGCCGTGCCCCTGCTCTGTTTCTTTGCCTGGCGCTCCAGCCTGCAGAACGACCCGATCACGCCGCCACTACTGGTTGGCTTCGCCGTTCTTCTTGCCGTCAACTCTGTGAGCTACCTGCTCTTCGGTAACAAGACCCTGCAGCGTCGCGGCTTCATAACCCTGATTACGGTGCTGTTCACCTACCTGGCTATCAACGCGGTAGAGGACGGTTCCGCCATTATCTGGTTGTTTGCCTACCCGCCCATCATTTTCTACATCAGCGAATCCCGGGTTGGGGTGCTCGCCTGCTGTGGCGGGTTCGCCGCCGTCATCTTCCTTTTCAGCCCACTGGGGGATTTCCTGTTCGATCCGCCGCACAGCACCAGTTTCAGAATCACCATGATAGCGGTGCTGGGTTTTGAAATGGTCACCTGTTACATCCTTGACCAGAGCCGTCGACGCAGCAAGCTGGGGTTGCTGAAGCTGGCCGCGGAATTCGAGTATGCCGCCAAGCACGATGCCCTGACCGGCCTGGCCAATCGCCGCGAAGCGCTTGAGCAACTGGACATCGAGTATCAGCGCTATCTTCGCAACGCCCGGCCCTTTTCGGTGCTGCTGATGGACATTGACCTGTTCAAGAGCGTTAACGACAACTATGGGCACCATGTGGGTGACGAATTGATCATTCTGGTGGCCAGGACCCTTCGGGAACAATGCCGCAAAGTTGATACGCTGGCCCGATGGGGCGGTGAGGAGTACCTGGTTCTGCTGCCCGAAACCAATACCGGGGAGGCGCTGGCATCCGCAAACCGGATCCGTGAAGCTTTTGCCGCCAGATCCGTAAGCACGGAGAAGGGCCCGATTCAGGCAACCATCAGTGTGGGGGTGGCGTCGATCCGTGGCTCGGAATCCATCGATCGCCTGCTGCAGCGGTCAGACGAAGCCCTGTATCGGGCGAAATCCGAGGGACGTAACCGCGCATGCGGTTACGAGAATGAAGCCGCGGCCTGAGCTACCAGCCCTCGCGGAAATCGACATCGTGGTGAGCCAGGCCACTGACCAGCTGCTGCGACAACCTCCGCTGCACGTCAGCCAGTGTCACACCGGGAACAAAGTCGCGAACCTGACACATGGCCATTCCGGCGTAGCCGCAGGGGTTTATGCGCTGAAAAGGCTCCATGTCCATATCCACATTCAGCGCCAGGCCATGAAAGGAACAACCCCGGCGAACCCTCAGTCCGAGCGAGGCAATCTTGGCGTCGCCCACGTAAACGCCCGGGGCGTCCGGTCTCGGAGCGGCCTCAACGCCCAATTCTCCAAGCGTGCGGACGATGGCCTGTTCGATCTCGTCCACCAGAGAACGTACACCAAGTTTTTTGCGAGTCAGATTGATCATCAGGTAAATCACGAGCTGGCCGGGACCGTGGTAGGTCACCTGCCCGCCCCGATCCACCGGGATCACCGGGATGTCGCCCGGGGCAAGAATATGTTCGGCCTTCCCCGCCTGGCCCTGGGTATAAACCCGCGGATGCTGCAAACACCAGAGTTCATCCGCCACACTGTCATCGCGGTCAGCGGTGAAGGCTTTCATGGCCTCCCAGGTTTCCAGATAGGGCTGCTCACCCAGGGATCGGACAATCAGGTCAGGCATCGGGCTCAGAGCACCATGTGTACGCGGCCACTGGCCTTGAGATCCTCGAACAGGGCCTTCAGTTGCGCTTCACCCGTGGCCACAATCTTCAGTTGAACCGAGGAAAAACGGCCTTTGCTGCTGTCGTTAACGGTGATATCGGTCTCGCTGATTCCGGGGGCATGCTGCTCCACAACCTCGACCACGAACTCGGTGAAATCCGGGGCCGCATTGCCAATCACCTTGATCACATAGTCGCAAGGAAACTCAATTTTTGGTGCTTTCGGCTCACTCATGCCGTTTTACTCCCCGGGATCAACATCACCTTACTGAAATAACTGAATGAAAAAGAGCTTGATGGCGTCCCAGATGCGTTTGAAAAAGCCACCTTCGGGAACCTCGGTCAGGGCCAACACCGGCTGATCAACCAGTACCTCGCCGTTATAGGAGACCTTCACCCGTCCCAGCTCGTCCCCAACTTTAATGGGTGCCTTAATCACAGAATCAAGGTCGACCGTCGATTCCAGATCGTTTCGTGAACCCCGTGGAATGGTCACGTAGACATCCTCAGTCATGCCAACGGAGAGCTGATCAGCCTGACCGCCCCAGACACGGGCTTCGATGAGCTCCTGGCCTGACCGGAACAGGCGTTCGCTCTCATAGTAGCGGAAGCCGTAGTTCAGCATTTTCTGGATTTCCTGGGCCCGTGCTTCTGAACTGTTGGTGCCCATAACCACGGCAATAAAACGGGTGTCGTTGCGTTTGGCAGAGGCAACAAGGCAATAACCCGCCTCCTCGGTATGGCCTGTTTTCAGGCCGTCGACGCTATCATCGCGCCAGAGCAGACTGTTCCGGTTCGGCTGGCGAATGTTGTTGTAGGTGAAATGTTTTTCAGCGTAGAGCGGATAGTTCTCCGGGTAATCGTTGATGATCGCGCGGGCCAGCATCGCCAGGTCATAGGCTGTTGAGAAATGCTCCGGCGAGGGCAGGCCGGTCGCGTTCACGAAATTGGTGTCTTTCATTCCCAGCAGTTGGGCCTGCTGGTTCATGATGTCAACGAAGGCTCCTTCACTGCCTGCAACGAATTCCGCCAGGGCAACAGACGCGTCGTTGCCCGACTGAATGATGACCCCCCTGAGCAGATCTTCGACCGAAACCTGGGTGCCTTCCCGAACGAAGGTGCGCGAACCTTCGGTCTTCCAGGCATTAACGCTGATGGGAACCATGTCGGACATGGCAATGCGGCCCTCATCAAGCTCACGCTCGACAATATAGGCCGTCATCATTTTGGTCAGACTGGCCGGAGGCAAACGCTCGTGGCTATTCTCCTCCATGATGATCCGTCCGCTCTTGGGATCCATCAACACGTAGGAGCTGCCGGCAATCTGCGGCGGCGACGGAATCAGCACCGACTGGGACATTGCCTTGCCTGTCAGGGCAAGCATCAGCACAAGGACAACGGAGAGAGTTCGAAAAGCAGAGTTTAAGGCCATGGGTCCATTCATTCGTCGTTAAGTGTATTTTTTTAAATATGTCGTGTTCGGCTTATTCAGTGCGTATCGGTCAGTAGGATGGACTGATCGAAACCACGGGCTTCCAGCAGGCTTTGGGTACGCCTGGCGCTGTCTTCGTCATTGAAGGGGCCCACCTGGACCCGATGGAAGCGCCCCGCGGAGGTATCCACTGCCCGAACGCGCATCGGATTCTCCAGCACCGCCCTCACCTGGCTGAGCAGTTTTTCAGCCGGATCCCGGCTGCTGAAGGACCCCAGCTGCACAAACAATGACCGGTTGGTCATGGCCATGTCGCCGCTTGCCTCCACCCGGCTTTCAGCGTATCCGGCCGGATCTCCCGGGGAATAAGGCTCGCCGGCAATGAACATGGCGCCATCCGGCCTGACGGTGATGGCAGCCACCTCTACACGGGCCGTGCCCCTGGCCTGGTACCCCAGCTTCTTGGCAGCGGCGTATGACAGGTCGATGATCCTGTCGCTGTGAAAGGGACCGCGGTCGTTGACACGGACAATCACCGAGCGACCGTTATCAAGGTTCGTTACACGTGCATAGCCGGGGATTCGCAGGGATTTGTGCGCGGCGGACATGGTGTACATGTTAAAGGTTTCGCCGTTGGAGGTCTTGTGGCCATGAAATTTCTCGCCGTACCAGCTCGCCGTACCCCGTGCGACATAACCGTCGTTGCTGTCGAGCACGTGGTATTGCTTGCCCCAGACCTGGTAGGGCGATTTGTTGCCCGCCCTCCTGGGGGCCTCGTAAACCGGAACCGCATCGTCAAGACCGGACACATCGAAGTTACCCGAAGGGGCCCTGTCAGTTGCCAGGGTATAGCGGGACGAATGGTCCGTTTCCGGGGCCGACGCGCAGCCGCTGAGTATCAGCGACACAACCACCGACAGCAGGAGGGAGAATGAGGGCTTGCAGTTCACTGTCCGGAATTCCTCTTGACTACACTGGCCACCGGTATCAGGTTCCCGGTGGTCCAGCCTTCATTGTAACGGGTTCTCCGACGGAATCACCATTACCCTGTGGCCATGGTTTGATTGACCGAATCAGGCGCCAATCATTCGCCGATGGGTATGAATCGACATCAAAACACCAAAGGCTGCCATCAGGGTGACCCCCGATGTCCCACCGTAGCTGATCAGGGGCAATGGCACACCAACGATTGGCAAAAGTCCACTTACCATCCCGACATTTACGAAGATGTAGATGAAGAACGTCATGGTGAGCGCACCCGCGAGAAGGCGGCTGAATGAATCCTGGGCCGTCGCGGCAATATACAGACACCGCAATATGATCAGGAAATACACCGTCATCAGGATCAGCATGCCCACGAACCCGAACTCTTCAGCCAGCACTGCGACGATGAAGTCGGTATGGCTCTCTGGCAGAAACTCCAGGTGCGACTGGGTTCCCTGAAGCCAGCCCTTGCCATCCACGCCACCGGAACCGATGGCGGTCTTGGACTGGATGATGTTCCAGCCGGCGCCAAGGGGGTCACTCTGAGGGTCCAGAAGCGTCAATACACGCTGTTTCTGGTATTCCCTCATGACGAAGAACCACATCAGCGGGGCCGAAACGGACACCATGGCCACGAACGCCGTGATCAGTTTCCAGCTGATGCCCGCAAAAAACACCACGAAGATACCGGCCATGCCGACCAGCAGCGAGGTCCCCAGGTCCGGCTGCTGCATGATCATGACCATGGGCACCAGAACGATCGCCAGCCCGACGGTCACATGCCGGAATCTGGGCGGCAGGAAATGCCTGGACAGATACCAGGCCGCCATCATGGGAACCACCAGCTTCATCAATTCCGATGGCTGGAAACGCGGAAGTCCCGGAATAGCCAGCCATCGTTGCGCACCCTTGGCACCAACGCCCACCAGCAGAACCGCAATCAGGGCCACAATACCGGCGCCGTAGAGCCACGGCGCCCAACGGCGAAACACCGAGGGATCCAGCTGGGCAAATACCAGCATCACGACAAACGCCACGCCCAGCCGGATGCCCTGGGCCTTGACCACCTCAAGGTTCCGGTCGGCACCGCTGTAGAGTACGAACAGCCCGCCGGAAACCAGCAGGAGTAACAGCAGCAACAGGATTGGATCCAGATGCAGCGCTGTCCAGATGCTCCGGTGCCGGCCAAGAGGGTTGCTTGCGGTTGAATCCAGTAACGCCTTGAACGCCATCAGTCAGCCACCTCGCCGACACCGCTGACCAATGCGCTATCCCCCTGGCCATAATCCAGCAACCAGGAGTCAAACAGCGCCCGCGCGACCGGTGCCGCGGTGCCACTGCCGCTGCCGCCGTTCTCGACAATAACGGCGACGGCAATTTTCGGGTTATCTACCGGCGCAAAACCCACGAAAAGCGCATGATCCCGAAGCCGCTCGCGGATTTCTTCCTCATCGTATTCTTCATCCTCGGCCAGACTGAAGACCTGGGCAGTTCCTGTCTTGCCTGCCATCTTGTAGGGGGCACCACGACCAGCACCCCGGGCAGTGCCCTTCGCTCCGTGCATGACTTCAACCATGGTTTCCACCACATACTCCCAGTCGTCCGGGTTCTTCAACTTGAGCGGCTCGTGGGTTTCGGCGGGTAGGAACTCCTCGACCGGGCGATCCCCCTTGATATCTTTCAGTAACCTCGGCTCGACCCACTCGCCTCGATTGGCGATTAGGGCGGTCGCTGTCGCCAGTTGCAACGGTGTTGCCAACATGAAGCCCTGGCCGATACCCAGGTTCACGGAATCTCCCGGATACCAGGGTTCATTGCGCACTGCCCTTTTCCAGTCTCTGGAAGGAAGCAAGCCGCTCAGGGCCCCGGAGACATCAAGCGTCGCGTCTTCCCCGAAGCCAAAATGAGACAGGTAGCTGTGCATGGTATCCACGCCCATTTCGACCGCCGCCTCGTAGAAGTAGACGTCACAGGATTCGGCCACAGCGTCCTTGAGATCAACCCAGCCGTGCCCCGTCCGCTTCCAGTCGCGCCAGACCCGGCCACCCTGATTCAGTCGGAAATGCCCCGGATCCCAGATGGTGTAATCCCGGGTGGTCGCGCCACTGTCGAGGGCGGCGACCGCAAGCATGGGCTTGAGGGTTGAGCCTGGCGGGTACTGACCGCGCAAGGCACGATTAAACAGGGGCTTGTCTTTGCTGTCGCTCAATTCCCGATAATCGTTGACGCTGATACCGGTGACGAATTTGTTGGCATCAAACCCCGGCACGCTGGCCAGCGCGAGAATGCCGCCGGTATCCGGTTCTATGGCAATGATGGCGCCCCGACGACCATCAAGAAGCTCGTGGGCACGCTGTTGCAGCCTGAGATCCAGATGCAGCTGCAGATCCTCCCCGGGAACCGGGTTCTCACGTTCCAGAACCCTGAGAGTCCGGCCACGGGCATTGGTTTCTACATGCTGGTAGCCGACCTGGCCGTGGAGGATTTCCTCGTAGAACCGCTCAATGCCCGACTTGCCGATGTAGTTGGTGCCTGCGTAGTTGACCGGATCGATCCTCTGCAACTCATCCCGATTGATACGCCCGACAAATCCCAGGGCATGGGCCGTCAGCTCACTGTGGGGGTAATACCGTACCAGCTCAGCCTTGACCTCGACGCCCGGTAGCTCGTGGCGATGCACGGCGAGGCGTGCCATCTCCTGCTCATTCAGGTCATAGCGAAGGGGGATTTCCTGGAAGGGTCGGCGGGGCTCCTGAAGCCGACGCTGAAACCGTTCGCGGTCTTCCTCAGAGATCTCCAGGATCGCGTCAAGCTGCGCCAGGGTATCGTCCATGCCCTGTACCCGCTCGGGCACAAGCGTCACACTGAAAACGGGGCGGTTCTCCGCCAGCAGGGTGTTATTGCGGTCGTATACCAGCCCCCGGGGAGGAGGCACGGACTGGACCTGGACGCGATTCTTGTCTGAGAGCGTGGTGTATATCTCATGTTCCACGACCTGAAGCTGGTACATCCGGGCAATCAGGCCACCGATAGCGAGCATGACAAGCACCAGCATGACCAGGCTCCGCCGCTGGAACAGCCGGCGTTCCGCTGCCGTATCCTTGAACTCACCCCATGGCATAACGTCCCCCTAGGCCCGGTGATACGGGTGATTGCGGGTGATCGACCAGGCCCGGTAGAGCTGCTCTGCCAGAACAATACGGACCAGGGGATGAGGCAGGGTCAGGGGCGACAGCGACCATTGCTGGTCGGCCCGTTTGCGGCAATCGTCGGCGAGGCCATCCGGGCCGCCCACCAGAAAGCTGACGTCCCGGCCATCCTGTTGCCAGTTCTCCAGCTGCGCCGCAAGCTTTTCGGTCGACCACGGCCGCCCACCAACCTCCAGCGCGATGACCCGGTCTTTCGCGCCGGTGGCCGCCAGAATGGCGTCACTTTCTCGCTGCATCAGCCTGGGGATATCGGGATTCTTGCCCCGATGGGCGACGGGGATTTCAACCAGTTCCACGGGTAGCTCCGGCGGCATGCGGCGGGCGTAATCTCCGAATCCGGTACTGACCCAGTCGGGCATTTTCTGCCCCACACAGATCAGGCGTAACCGCATGATTATTCGCTGCCCGCAACACCAAGATCCGGAGCATCACGCCAGAAGCGCTCCAGATCGTAAAATTCTCGTGTGGCAGGCATCATGACGTGAACAACCACATCGCCCAGATCCACGAGAATCCAGTCGCTGACGCCGGCACCTTCAACATTGCTCGCGCGCACGCCCTTCTCCTTCGCTTCGACCACGACGGAGTCTGCCAGGGATTTTACATGTCGGTTGGACGTTCCGGATGCCAGAACCATGAAGTCGGTGACACTGGTGCGGTCACGGACATCGATTACGCTGATGTCCTGTGCTTTCACATCTTCAAGCGCATTAATTACCAGATCTTTCAGTTGCTCTGCCTGCATAATCACCCTGTTGGACGGGCGTTTGCCGGTATGGCCGCCCGAAATGTCATATTCAGACGCGATTGTAGCACTAAAAGTTCCCGTCAGGGCATGCTCCATAGAGCCCCTGGCGGCGAATTTCTGTCCAGACCGAGTCAGGCACCAGATAGCGTGGCGAACGGCCGTCACCGATACGCTCCCGAATACCGGTCGCGGAAACATCCAGCAAGGGTGGATCCAGCTCGAGAACGCAGCCGCAGGGGCTGTCATGCAGGGCCTCCGGGCTTTCCACACCACGCTCTGCCAGTAATCGGGCCGGTTCGGAGGATGGGTCCAATGCCGGGCCCGGCCGACGGACCACAACCACATGCGCCAGACCCGGAATCTGCTGCCATTCCCGCCAGCGATCGAAGCCAGCAAATGCGTCCGTGCCAACCACCATCACCAGGGGTTCATCCGGGCCAAGCTCGGCCCGGAGTTGGCGAAGGGTATCGGCGGTGTAGGACGCTCCTTCCCGTGAGAGCTCACGGTCGTCAATCCGCAACTGGGGCTCACCGGCCACTGCCAGCCTCAACAACTCCAGGCGCTGACTGGAAGACGCCCCGGTTTGCCCCCGGTGCGGCGGAATATGACAGGGCACCAGGCTGACGTAATCCACGCCAAGACGATCGCTGATTTCCAGCGCAAGCCTGAGATGGCCATGATGCACCGGGTCGAAGGTCCCCCCATAAATGACATGCATGGGCATCAGGTCCGGATGTGCCCGTCACCGAAGACCACGTATTTCTGGGATGTGAGGCCTTCCAGCCCCACCGGCCCCCGGGCGTGGATCTTGTCAGTGGAGATGCCGATTTCGGCCCCCAGACCATACTCGAACCCATCGGCGAAGCGCGTGGAGGCATTGACCATCACCGAACTGGAATCCACCTCCGTGATGAAGCGCCGTGCCCGCGTGTAGTTCTCGGTAATGATGCTGTCGGTATGCTGGGAGCTGTAGCGGTTGATGTGGGCAATGGCGCCTTCCAGGCCGTCAACCACACGCACTGCCAGGACCGGAGCCAGATATTCGGCTTCCCAGTCTGCCTCGGTAGCTTCGACCACGCCTTCGACGATGGCCCGTGTTCGCTCGCAGCCCCGCAATTCCACGCCTTTTTCAACAAAAGCCTGGGCCAGCAGAGGCAGGATATCCTCGGCGATTTCTGCATCCACCAACAGGGTTTCCATGGTGTTGCAGGTTCCGTACCGGTGGGTTTTGGCGTTGATCGCCACCTTCAGCGCCTTTTCCGGATCGGCATGGCTATCGATGTAGACATGGCAGACGCCATCAAGGTGTTTGATAACAGGCACCCGGGCATCGCGGCTGATGCGCTCGATCAGCCCCTTGCCGCCCCTGGGCACAATCACATCAACGTAGTCCGGCATGGTGATCAACTCTCCGACCGCAGCGCGGTCCGTTGTCTTGATCACCTGCACCGCATTCTCGGGCAGTCCCGCTTTCGCGAGCCCCACGGAAAGACAGCGGGCAATGGCCTGGTTGGAATGAATGGACTCTGAGCCGCCCCGGAGAATGGTCGCATTGCCCGACTTGAGGCACAGACTCGCAGCCTCGACCGTCACGTTGGGACGGGACTCGTAAATAATACCGATGACGCCCAGCGGAACACGCATCTTGCCCACCTGGATACCGGAGGGCCGGTAGTTCATGTCGGTGATGGCACCGATCGGGTCTGGCAGGGAGGCCACCTGGCGCAGGCCCTCAATCATGGTATCGATTCGCTGGGGTGTCAGCTCCAGCCGGTCAAGCATCGCCGCATCCAGGCCATTTTCCCGGCCCATCTGCAGATCCTTGCCATTGGCGAGGGCCAGCTCTTCCCGGGCTGCATCCAGGGCCTCGGCCGTCGCCAGGAGCGCCTGATTACGCACGGCGGTGGTCGAACGAGCCACTCCGGTTGCCGCTGCACGGGCCTGCTGCCCAACCTCAGCCATGTACGCTGCAATATCCATTCAAATACCTTTCTGTTTTCAAGCGGAATCAGGAATCAGGGCCTAACTTTACCTTTCCCGTTTCAAGTACGCATCCCAAACAGATATTATACCGCTGCGATATGCCATACTCGGACCTATAAAGGTTCCCCGGGGACGGTTTTTCAAGGGAGTTCGGGAAAAGGAAGGACACCATGGCCCAGATGGCCGAAAAATTCCTGTTGAGCAAGTTGTCGCGAGCGGGCTTCGTGGCCCTGATCGCCATTGCGACCCTTTGCGCCGTGCTGGGCGAACCCATGGTTGCCGCAGCCGCGGCTGCCGCGGCAGGTATTGTCATTGCCGGAAAGACGTTCCACCCCAACCGGGTCCACCAGCCCTGGCCGAGAATCCAGCAGGCTTTCTTTGTCGTGCTTCTGCTGATACTGCTGGCCAGTTTCTGGACCGGCCCATGGATCCTGAGCCACTGGCTTTACGCGCTGCCTCTGGTTGCTTTCGCCCTGGTTCCGCCAGCGGCCGCAGCCGTGGTAACACTGATCATCGCTGTACTGGCAATGATCGCGACACAATGGGCGGTAGGCCTTGCCGACCGCCACCAGATGATCAGCGCCTTTCTTCTTACCCTGCTGCTTTCGGCGTTGCTGGTCTTCCTGCGGGACTACAAGACCCGTCAACTTGCGCCGTTGCGCCGTACCGACGAACTGACCCAGGCGGCCAGCCGGGAATACCTGTCTGCCGACCTGCACAAGGAAATCCAGCGCAGTGAGCGGGAGGGCACCGATATGTCGATTATCATGATCGGGCTGGACACCCATTTGAGCGATGACGAACCGGATGAGGACATCCGCTCGATTCTTCCCCGCATTGGTCGCTACCTGCATTCCCAGATCCGTGATTTCGACACCTACTACCGGGTCGCGGACCTGCAGTTTCTTGTGATCCTGCCGGGCATTTCCACCAGCGACGCGATCGCCCGCGCCGAGACGATCCGCAAGGGCCTGGCAACGCTTCTGGAATCCCACGGCATGAACCTGACCGTCAGCACCGGGATCGCCGGCCTGAATATCGGTGACGATGCCAACAGTCTGCAGCAGAGTGCCGCGAATGCCCTGCGCCGGGCCCAGCAGCAGGGAGGCAACCGAAGCCAGGCCTACAGTTCATGGTCGCAGCCGGCACAACCAAGCCAGCCTCGGGCAGAGGGGCCAGTGGCATGACAGAGACCCGACTGAGAACCTGGACACATGCCTTTGGCTACGGCATCGCCTGCCTGTTCATTTTCACCCTGGCGATACAGAACCTCCGCTATGGTTTCTACGAACTCTTTTACCTGGCCTCAGGGATGGCGGTTCTGACCCTCGCGGGTGCCGTTTACACCATCATTTGCCGCCGGCACCAGCTGTCGGCCCCCGGGCACCTGGTCATCCTCTCCGGCCTGAACAGTGGCATGCTGGCAGCGCTGCTGACCATGGATGCCCCGGGCATCAGCCACTGGGCCATGCCCCTGCTGGTGCTGAATCTGCTTATCCTGCCCCTGCGTCAGGGCGTCGGGCTATCGCTTCTGCTGCTGGTACCCATGTCGATCATCCTGTTCCTCGAAAAGGCACCGGCTGACGCCATTGCCATCACGGGGGGCCTGTTCATCCTTCTGGCGGTTGCAGCCCTGTACATCTGGCACTATGACCACATGGCCCAGTCGGCAGAGGACCTCGCCATTACCGATCCGGTGACTGGCGCCCATAATGCCCGCTTTCTGGATGAAACCCTTCAGAAAGAGATCAGCCGTGCCATCGCCACGGGGCACTGCCTGTCCGTCATCGACCTGAGCATTGATTACGCCGACGAAGTGGCCGACCTTCACGGCAGGGACCAGGTTCAGGGCCTGTTCAGGGATATGACCGAGCACCTCTTCGGCGTGATTCGAGCCGGCGATACCCTGTACACACTGAAAGACTCGGAGTTTTTCCTGATCCTGCCGTTTACTCCGGAAGAAGGCGTGCGAGTGATTGCCGAGCGGATTCGCCGCACCATTGCCGAACACCACTGGCCGGTGGTTGGCAAAGCCACAGTAAGCCTCGGCTGCACCACCCGCGGCAGTGGCGACACCCGTACCGACACACTCAGGGACCGGGCCCACCAGGCCATGGAAGAAGCTCGCAGACGCGGTACGGATTCGGTCTGGTTCAGCCCGGGAGAAACCATCGAAACATGAGCAGTGCCTGGCTGAACGATCTGTCGGCATGGCTCAGCCTGCATCCCGGCTGGCTGGCAACAGCCCTGTTTACGACTGCCTTCATCGAATCACTCGCTATAGCCGGCATTATTGTCCCGGGTGTCGCCATCCTGTTTGCCGTCGCCGTATTGGCGGGGGAGACCGGCATGCCGCTTGCGGAAGCACTGCTTTGGGCGGGCCTTGGGGCCATCGCCGGCGACACGGCAAGTTTTGGCCTGGGGCGACTGCTGCAGGGGCGCCTGACAACCGCCTGGCCACTGAGCCGCTATCCAAAAATCATCGGTACCGGGGAGCGCTTCTTCAAGCGTCACGGCGGCAAGAGTGTGATCATCGGCCGCTTCGTCGGCCCGGTCAGACCAATCATCCCGCTCGTGGCCGGGGCCCTGATGATGTCCTGGCGACGCTTTCTGGCTTTCAACATCGGCTCCGCTGTTGCCTGGGCGCCAGTCTACATCTTCCCGGGGTTTCTGGTGGGCAGTGCCCTGGCCAGTGATATCAGGCCTCCGGCGCATTTTTACGCGGTCATCGGCATCAGCCTAGCCGCCCTGACGGTGGTCTATTTCGTGCTGTTGAGGTTTCAGCTGGGGCTCGGGGAGGACAGCCGTTTCTACCGCTGGCTGAAGCAGTGGATGGCACAATACGAGGCTACGAACCGTTTCTGGCGCTTGTACACGAATCAACGACCGGCCCGGGAGGGCGAATTCCCGCTGGCCTCATTCATGCTGGCGCTGGGTGCCTCCGCACTACTTCTGATCTGGGGGCAGTTGGCTACCGCCACCAGCCTCCTGGATGGGTTCGATCAGGCCACCCTTCTCTGGTTTGAGCAACTCCGGCAACCTCTGCTGGACGGTCCCTTCATTGCCATTACCCTGCTGGGTGACGCGCCGGTGTTAATGACCGCCGGTGTGCTCGCCTGCGCGGCACTGCTATTCCGGGGCTATTACGCCGCGGCCATCCATGTTCTGGCGGCTATCGCAGTGACGGTGGTTCTGGTCTGGGGCCTAAAGGCGCTGCTGGGCGTGCCCCGGCCGGATGAAGTCATGGGCCCGCCGAATTCCGGCGCTTTTCCCAGTGGTCACACGGCGGGCATCACCCTGCTGGTGACGCTGCTGGCAAGTTTCGTCGCCGGCGAAAGCAGGCATCGGAGACGTTGGCAATACTACGTGCTGCTCTCGCTGCCACTGGTGCCCGTGGCTTTGAGCCGGCTCTACCTTGGGGTGCACTGGTTCACCGATGTGATTGGAGGACTGCTGCTTGCGCTGGCTGTCACCGGTGCGGTGCGGGCCAGTTACAGCCGCTATGACAAGGTTCCGTTGGCGCCGGATATCACCATCGTTGGTGCAGCGGTGGTTTGGTTAATCCTTACGGGAGCCTACATCCTGCTGTCCTGGGATCAGGCGGTTCTGAACTTCAGGCCGGTTGCTGGCACCTAGCCTTCTTCCAGCGCCTCCAGAAGCCCCTGTAGCCGGGTGAGCCGCTCCAGAGGGTCCTGCAATTCCACCAGCTTCTGCTTCTCCTGTTTGTCCAGGGGCAGAAGTTCCGTGAGCCGCCAGCCAACATCCCGGGCATCACCATAGTCAATGTCCATGTTCAGGTCCCGGATGACCGGATGACGAAACAACGCCTTCAGAACCGAGGGCAACTCGCTGAAACGCTCCGGCACCTCACTCTCTGCCTCTTCAATCAGGCACTCGACGTCCCCCACATTCAGGCCGTCTTCCTGCTGCCAGCTGCGGACCACGGAGACCTTGGATTCGCCCTCAACGGTAATCCCCAGAAGGCCGTTTTCCAGCTGCTGGAAATCAATAATACGTACATAGGTGCCGATATCGTAGAAGGCGGCGGTGCGCCCGGCCTCTCCGCCTTCCTGCAACAGCACCACAACGAACCCACGATCCTCCTTGAGACAACGGGTCAGCATGTCGATGTAGCGCGGCTCGAACAGCTGCAAGGGAATCCTCCCCCTGGGCAGGACGATGGAATTCAGGGGGAACAAAGGTACATTCATAAGTGCAACAGTCACCGGAAAGCAGACTCCACAGTTTACACAGCCCGGACAATCACCGGATGGACAGCAATTGCTGAACTTCGTCGACCCGGGCCCTGGCCTCCGTCAGAAGCTGCAAACTGCGAGAAGCATTGAGTTCAAGCTCGCCCAGACGCCGATACGCCGGCACCTGGTCGAACGGGGGAAGCTCGGCATTCTGGCTGGAACCGATCATCGAATGCAATTGCGCCACGATAACCACATCCACCAATTGGGGTGATGTCTCTCGGCATTCATAGCCCCAGTCCTCGGCATGACGGACTGCCTCAACGAACGCCGGCGGGAACGACCAGTTCTCCAGAACCGCCGTACCCACATCCGCCCTGAGTTCGCGGATTGCATGGCTGAGGTTGGCCTCATCGGCAAAGAGATTCACATGATGTTCCGCCTGGACCAGGATCGGTACCACGCCGATATCATGGAGCAGACCCGCCAGCAACGCCTCCTCCGGATTCAATTTGGTGGCGTGATCCGCCAGGACCCAGCAAAGGGCAGCCACTTCACGAGAGTGACGCCAAAGCTTTTCCATCTCTTTCTGAAGCGACGCCTGACGAGTCTTGAACACCTCACGCATGGAAAACACCGTCACCAGCTGGCGGGTGGTGCGCATGCCCAAACGGACCACTGCTTCCCGGACATTCCGGACATCACTGAATCCGCGATATAGCGGGCTGTTACAGGCGCGAACGAGCTTGGCCGCCATCGCCGGGTCGGCCGATACGGCAAGGGCCACCTGATCCGCCGTCGACTCCTCGCGATCTACCGCCCGCCGGACCTTCCAGGCCACATCCGGCACACTGGGAAGCTTCACCTGGTTCGATCTCAGCTCCGACAGGAATTCCATCAGCAGGTGATGTTCCTCGCTCTCGAGCCCTCCATTGCCTTCACCTGAATCCATCTCAACCTGTTCGACAGGCGCCGATCGCAGCAACTGGTTAAGGATGTCCTGCTCGACGACCAGGAATTCCGAGGGTTTGACGGCTGTAACGTCGTACATCCGTGGCTGGAGTCTGGCAATCGGGTTTTGAGCTTTCTCTGTTTCGGCTTCGATGATCGTTTTTCGGCCATCCACGGACTCAAGCTCAATCTTTCCTGCCACCAGGAAAAAATCGAGACCGTCACGGACACCACGTTCCAGAACCCTCTGCCCGGGCCCATGGGTACGACGCTCGGCCCGGCTGGCAAGCAAAACCAACTGGTCATCGGTCAGCCGGTTCAAAGGCTGGAACTCTTTAAGGCGACGAAGCGGCAGGCTTTCCTGGCCGGCCATAGGCATACTCCTTGTCGGATCAAACCGGAAAATAAGTTGGCAACTGTGTTAACTATTGTAAACAGAGGCTCTGAAAACAACCATGCGCCTGGAGTCTAATCTGGTATCCTCTGTTTTTTTGATCAACGTCATCAGGTAACAACAGAGAGAAAAGAACCCCATGCCCCAGTATCGTTCGCGGACATCCACCGCAGGCCGCAACATGGCCGGCGCCCGTGCCCTCTGGCGCGCCACCGGCATGAAAGACGGCGACTTCGGCAAACCGATCATCGCGGTTGCCAACTCTTTCACCCAGTTCGTGCCCGGCCACGTGCACCTTAAGGACCTCGGGCAACTGGTGTGCCGCGAAATCGAGTCCGCCGGCGGTGTTGCCAAGGAATTCAACACCATCGCGGTCGATGATGGCATCGCCATGGGCCATGACGGCATGCTTTACTCCCTGCCATCCCGGGAGATCATCGCCGACTCCGTAGAGTACATGGTCAATGCCCACTGTGCCGATGCGCTTGTGTGTATTTCCAACTGCGACAAGATCACCCCGGGCATGCTGATGGCTGCCATGCGCCTCAACATCCCCACGATCTTCGTCTCTGGCGGCCCCATGGAAGCAGGCAAGACCAAACTGTCGGAGCACAAGCTCGACCTGGTGGACGCCATGGTCATTGCTGCAGATCCCAACGCCTCCGACGAACAGGTGGAAGAGTATGAGCGCAGCGCCTGTCCGACCTGTGGCTCCTGTTCCGGCATGTTCACCGCCAACTCCATGAACTGCCTCACCGAGGCCATCGGTCTGGCGCTGCCGGGCAACGGTTCGCTCCTGGCAACGCACGCCGACCGGGAGCAGCTGTTCCTCAAAGCCGGTCGACAGATTGTGGAGAATGCGCGGCGCTATTACGAGGAGGATGACGCCAGCGTACTGCCGTTGAGCATTGCTTCAATGGCGGCTTTCGAAAACGCCATGGTCATGGACATCGCCATGGGCGGCTCAACCAACACCATCCTCCATTTGCTGGCGGCAGCCCAGGAAGGCGGTGTCCCGTTCACCCTGAACGAGATCGACCAACTGTCACGTCGTGTACCGCAACTTTGCAAAGTGGCTCCGAACTCACCCAAATATCACATGGAAGATGTGCACCGGGCCGGCGGTATCATGGGCATTCTCGGCGAGCTGGAACGGGGCGGCCTGATCAACACCGACCTTCCCACCGTGCACAGCAAGACCATGCGAGAAGCGCTCGAGACCTGGGATATCATGAGGTCGCCGCCCACCGAAGTGGTCGAGTTCTACAAGGCCGGCCCTGCCGGCATTCCCACGCAGACCGCGTTCTCCCAGAGCACCCGCTGGCCAACCCTGGACGGTGACCGGGAAACCGGCTGCATCCGCTCGGTTGAGAACGCCTACAGTTCCGAAGGCGGCCTGGCCGTACTCTATGGCAATATTGCCCTTGACGGCTGCGTGGTCAAGACTGCGGGCGTAGACGAGAGCATCTTCGTGTTCGAAGGCAAGGCAAGGGTATTCGAGAGCCAGGATTCCGCCGTTGCCGGAATTCTCTCCGACGAGGTCAAGCCGGGCGAGGTTGTCATCATCCGTTACGAAGGGCCCCGTGGCGGACCGGGCATGCAGGAAATGCTGTATCCGACCAGCTACCTGAAATCCAAGGGACTCGGCAAAGACTGCGCGCTACTGACGGACGGGCGTTTCTCTGGCGGCACTTCCGGCCTGTCCATCGGCCACGCGTCGCCGGAAGCGGCCGCCGGCGGAGCCATTGGCCTGATCGAAAATGGCGACACAATCCGCATCGACATTCCGAACCGGAGCATCAACGTGGAGCTGGATCAGCCCGAACTGGATCGTCGCCGGGAAGCCAGGGACGCCAAGGGCTGGAAACCGGAACTGCCACGGGACCGCAAGGTGTCTGCAGCCCTGAAAGCCTATGCGCTACTGGCCACGAGCGCCGATAAGGGCGCCGTTCGGGATCTCGAAAAACTCGACTGAGCACTGAGATCCTGAACCAACAAAAAAGCCCAGCGGGACATCTCGCCGGGCTTTTTTGTTCAGGAAACTCCGATTACCAGAGCGACCAGCCGCCATCTTCCTCTTCTTCAATGGCGTCATCCTGCTCAGGCTCCGGGGCCGAGGTTTCTGCCGCGGAAGAAGCCGACTCCTGAGCCGGCGCGCTGCTGGCTGCGGCAGACTGTGACGGTGCCGAAGCGGCAACCTGAACCGATATCATACCCAAGGCTTCCTTGGTCGGATCGTCCAGATTTCCCGTGGCCTGAAGACCATTATCCTGCTGGAACCGGGTTAGCGCGGACCGGGTTGAGTCATCCATCTGCGGGCTGACATTGGTAATGTCGTATCCTGCTCCGTAGAGCGCGTTCTTGAGTGCAACGATCTCATCCGCGAAGGCTGCAGGGGCAAAGCCCAGTGTGACCGCCAATCCGGCCGCTGCGGCCAGGCGTCCCAATCGGGTTGTTGCGTTTCTCATGGTACTCACCTGCTAACTCCTGATATCTCATCGATATCCGTTTCTTTCTTGTTGTGTGGTGCCTATCTCCACAGGCTGGGGCAAACGGTTAAAAGACTACCATACTTTTGTCGCATGTCGCCTTACGGGACATCATGTCCCGTTTTCTTGCTTTGCGCAGGGGTCTCTTCGTCCGCAGAAGCGGCTGGGCGGTGGGCTTCTTCGCTGAATTCGCGGATGAAAATGCCCCAGAACGCCATAAACAGTGCAGCTACCAGCGGTCCCATTACGAATCCGTTGATGCCGAACATGACAATGCCCCCAAGGGTCGACAACAGAACAATGTAGTCCGGCAGTTTGGTATCACGACCAACCAGTACCGGGCGCAGCAGGTTGTCTGCCAACCCGATGACCACCACGCCAAAGGCTGTCAGCACCACCGCTTCGACAACATCGCCCACGGCCGCCAGGTAGATGGCTGCCGGCACCCAGACCAACGCCGCACCCACAGCCGGCAACAGCGATACGATCGCCATAACCACACCCCAGAGCAACGCACCGCTGATGCCCAGGATCCAGAAAATCAGCCCGCCCAGAGCCCCCTGGATGATGGCAATCAGCAGGTTGCCCTTGACGGTCGCGCGGGTCACCTCCGCAAACTTGGCAAACAGCAACCGCTCCCGCTCATCGCCCAGCGGCAGAGCCCGAATCATCAGCTCGACCAGCGCACGGCCATCCCGAAGCAGAAAGAACGCCAGATACACCATCAAGGCCAGGCCCAGAAAAAACTGGAAGGTATTCTGGCCCACGCCCAGCGCCTGCCTGCCCAGGAACTGGCTTCCTCCGACAAAGATACTCACGGCCCGGTCCCTCAGCTCGGCAAAGCTGATATCAAACTGTGCCAGGAAGGCCTGGATGGCGGGGAACGACTGGTTGACCCGATCTATGTATTCCCCGGGGCGTATTTCACCACTCTGGATCTGCTGATAAAGCGCGACGCCCTCGGCAACCAATGAGGTCACCAGTACCAGAACCGGGATAACCACGATGAACATGCAGATACACAGGGTAATCAGTGCATTTACATTGGGCCTGTCCCCGAGTTTCCGCTCCAGCAGTTGCTGCACCGGGTGGAAAATCAGGGCGATGGCGACCGCCCAGAATATGGGCCCGAAAAAGGGCTTCATAAGAAAAACAAAGGCAAGGGAAACGCCGACCAGCAACGCCAGAAAAGTCCGTGTTTCAAGTTTTGCGTACATAGATTATGCGGTTCCCTGATGTTGGTTCTGCGATATAACGAGTCATTCTACCCTACCACGCTGGCGTGGCCACTGTAGCTGTCTTCGGGTTATAGTGGACGGTTGTTGATCAACTAATAGACAGGTCATGTTGTTGGAACTGGAAACCTTCACCATCGAAACAGCCCTGGATGCGGCCACCGAGTTGCGCAAGGTTCTGGCCGCCCGAACGCACCGGCGCAAAGTGATGGGTCAGGAAGTCATGGTGCCGGGTCAGCTAGGCGAGGCCCTGCAGCTACCACGCATTATCAACCGGCTCCAGAGCAAGCAGATGAAGCAGAGGGAGCTCGGCCTCGAGGACTTCCAGGAGCTGTGGCCTACCCTGTCGCCACAGACTCGGGAGAGAGTGCTGGGGGCAATCGGCTGGTATGACCCCAAGGAACTTGACTGGGATGACAAGCGCTCCAACCGTCGGCCACTGGTCGATCCTGACAGTTAAGCCGTATAACACCGGCATCCCGACTTTGAAATGTCATACTTGGCCCATATGTTGGGCAGTATCAGGAGGATATTTATGACTGAACAACATCAATACACAGCACTTCTTGCTGAAGGCAGCGCGGTTCCCACACTCCTTTGTGGCCACTGCCACTCGATTCTCTCCAGGGCCCGGATTTTCCGGAATGAGGGCGACCAGCACCAGAACATGGAGTGCCAGACCATTGGCCTTTGCTCAGCCGACGATTGCGGCGCCGTCAATTGTTGCGATGACGCTCTGGCCCGCGTTGACAACCCCGAACGCCTGTTTGGCATTGCGTCCTGATTCAAAGCCACAACGCTCTGTTACGCAACTCAAACACACAAAATTTCCATCTGCTTTATCCTGATCTTCGACGATTGTAGTAGGGCACTATGAGCACCGGATGCCGCCCGGCAATCACGCAACCAATCAGTCAGGACAGTCGATGGCATGCGTATTCTGAGAACCGATGAAGCCCGCTTCGCAGGTCTTCCGGATTACCCCTTTGCTCCAAACCATCTTGACGTAGAACCGGGTCTCCGGATGCACTACGTTGACGAAGGCCCTAGAAACGCCTCGCCGGTTCTCATGCTCCACGGCGAACCATCCTGGTCCTACCTGTACCGGCACATGATCCCTCTGGTGGCCGAGGCCGGTCACCGGGTGTTGGCCCCGGATCTGATCGGCTTCGGCAAATCCGACAAGCCGGCGTCGGTTACAGACTACAGTTACGGCCGCCATCTCACGTGGCTGGCCAGTTGGCTTGAACAGCTCAACCTGACCAATATCACCCTTGTGTGCCAGAACTGGGGATCGTTGCTGGGCCTGCGACTGGCCGCGGAACACCGTCAGCGATTCAGCCGAATCATCGTCGGAAACGGCATGCTGCCGACCGGCGAAACGCCTGTTCCAGCGGTATTTTCCATGTGGAAGGCATTTGCCACCCACAGCCCCTGGTTCCCGGTCGGTCGTATCGTGCAACTGGGCACCGATCGCACCCTGAGCAAAGCTGAAATTGCCGCTTACGAAGCCCCATTCCCGTCAGCAGAGTTCAAGGCCGGAGCCAGGGCGTTTCCAAAACTGGTTCCGACGGAACCGGATACACCGGACAGCGACGCCAACAAGGCGGCCTGGCAGGTCCTGGAGAAGTGGAAGAAGCCCTTCATCACCTGCTTCAGCAGTGGCGACCCGATTACCCGGGGCGGCGACAGGCACATGCAGCGCCGGATTCCCGGCGCCCACGGCCAGCCTCACATCACGCTTCGGGGCGGACATTTCCTGCAGGAAGATTCACCGGAAGATTTCGCCCGCATCATCATCGATGCCCTGAAATCGGAAATGGCGGCCTGAGCCGCCATTTTTCCTGGCCGAACACGGTTACCGTCTGGCGGCGCAGAGTGCCGAGCCCGAGCAGCGGTTAGCTGCCTACAGGACTCATGACAAAGATTCCCCGGCATCGGACGGCAACACAATGACCTGTCCCCGGCAACTACCTATAGCCCCGCCGGGGTTTTGCGTATTAAAGCAACAACAAAACCGCTATAATGTGCGCACATCATGCATTGCCCGGCAATGCTCTACCTCCCGAATTCCGAGTGAATCAATGTCTGAATTGTCCTTTGCCGAACTGGGGCTGGATCCAGCCGTACTTGAAGCTGTGTCCGCCGTTGGCTACGAAACCCCGTCACCCATCCAGGCCCAGGCGATCCCCGCGCTGCTGGCCGGTAACCATCTGCTGGGCGTTGCCCAGACCGGAACCGGTAAGACCGCGGCATTTGCATTGCCCCTGCTGAGCCGGATTGACGCCTCTGTTACCGATCCCCAGATTCTGGTTCTGGCCCCAACACGGGAACTTGCCATCCAGGTGGCGGAAGCGTTTACCACCTATGCCAGCAAGTTCCGGAATTTCCACGTTCTGCCCATTTACGGTGGCCAGGACTTTTATCCCCAGATCAAGGGCCTGCGTCGCGGTGCCCAGGTGATCGTGGGCACACCGGGCCGGATGCTCGACCACCTGCGCAAAGGTACCCTGAAGCTGGACAGCCTGAAAGCGCTGGTTCTTGATGAAGCCGACGAAATGCTGCGCATGGGCTTTATCGACGACGTGGAAGCGATCCTGGCGAAGACCCCGGAGAACTGCCAACGGGCATTGTTCTCGGCCACCATGCCGCCGCAGATCAAGAAAGTGGCCCAGACCTACCTGCGCAACGCCACAGAAGTTCGCATTGAAAGCGAAACCCGCACGGTCGAGCGTATCTCCCAGTTCGTTCTGCCGGTCTATGCTGAGCGCAAGCTGGATGCCCTGACCCGCATTCTGGAAGTTGAGCCGATTGATGCCGCCATAATTTTTGTGCGCACCAAAGCGGAAACCACCATGCTGGCCGAAAAGCTTTCTGCCCGGGGCCACGCGGTCGCGCCCCTGAGCGGTGACCTGAACCAACGCCAGCGTGAACAAACGGTTGAAGACCTGAAGCGCGGAAAGAAAGACATTATCATTGCCACCGACGTGGCAGCACGCGGTCTGGACGTGTCCCGTATCACACACGTCATCAACTACGACGTTCCCTACGACACTGAAGCGTACATCCATCGGGTTGGTCGTACTGGTCGTGCCGGTCGCGAAGGCAAGGCGATCCTGCTGGTAACACCGCGCGAGCGCAGTTGGCTGCGAACGCTTGAACGCGCAACGAACTCGCCGATGGAAGCTTACGAGTTGCCGTCTCCCGTCGAGCTCAAGAAAATGAGGGAGCAGCAATTCGAATCCCAACTGCTGGGCTTTGCGGAAGACAAGAAGTTGGCAAAGGCGATGTCGCTGCTGGACGAAATCGCCGAGCGCAATGACATGGACATGGCCATGGTAGCCGGCGCCCTCGCCTGCTGGATGGAAGCAGCTCAGCCAGGCTCCCTGCCCCTCGAGCAGCCAGAGGCCTTGCCAACCGTGTCGGCAACACCTCCCCGCCGTGATCGTAAAGGTGGCGGCGGTCGTCCGGGCGAGAATCGCAAGGGCCCGAAAGGCGGTTTCAAGAAAGGTGGCCCGAAGGGTCGTGGCGGCCCCGGTGGTCGAGGCAAACCGCCCGGCAAGGGCGGCAAGCCCGCAGGCAAGCGCCCGCCTCGTCAGGCTTAAGCCTGACGCTGATAGACCACGAAACTGTAGTCGTAAGGGTTGTTATCGGACGCGGAGAAATCCTCCCGTCCGATTTCTTCCCACTCATCCCAGTTTACTTCCGGAAAAAACGCATCGCCGTCCACCTCAGCGTGCACCTGGGTGATGTACATCCGATCAACCATCGGCAATGCCTCGGCGTAGATCTGCCCGCCACCGATAATCATCACTTCGTCACCACCTTCCAGCTCCGCCTGCGCCTCGGCCTTCACCAGCGCTTCGGGCAAAGACTTCGCAGCCACTGTTCCGGTTGGCGCTTCCCACTCTTCATTGCGCGAGATCACCACGTTCATCCGTCCCGGCAATGGCCGCCCAATGGAGTCCCAGGTCTTCCTGCCCATGATAATGGGCTTGCCCATGGTAGCCTGCTTGAAATAACGAAGGTCACCCGGAAGATACCAGGGCAGTTTGTTGTTACGGCCAATAACCCGGTTACGGGACATGGCAACGATCAGGGCTTTTCTCATGTACTCGTCTCTTCGGGGTTCGGTCAAATGGCAATCGGCGCCTTGATGCCCGGATAGGGGTCATAACCCTCAAACTCGAAATCTTCCAGCTCGTATTCGAAGATGCTCGCGGGCTTGCGCTTGATCACGAGTTTAGGCAGGGCCCGGGGCTCGCGTTTCAGCTGCTCGAAGACGATGTCGTCGGTCAGGTGGTTCTGGTACAGATGGCAGTCGCCGAAGGTATGCACAAACTCACCGACATCCAGATCACACTGCTGGGCAATCATGTGCGTCAGCAAGGCGTACGAGGCAATATTAAAAGGTACGCCCAGGAACAGATCGGCGCTTCGCTGGTAAAGCTGGCAGGAGAGCTTGCCGTCGGCCACGTAGAACTGGAAAAGGCAGTGACAGGGTGCCAGCGCCATGCGACCCTCGCGAACGTTATCCTGGGGACCGATGGACTCATCCGGAAGCTCAGCGGGGTTCCAGGCGGACACGATCAGCCGGCGGGAATTCGGTTTGGTGCGAATCTGCTCGATCACTTCGCTGATCTGGTCAACCACCTCGCCATTGGGGCACTGCCAGCTTCGCCACTGTTTGCCATAGATCGGCCCGAGATCACCATTTTCCAATGCCCACTCGTTCCAGATCGAGACTTTGCGCTCCTGAAGCCAGGTGTTGTCAGTGGAGCCGCGGAGAAACCAGAGCAATTCGTAGATGATACTGCGCAGGTGGACCTTTTTGGTAGTTACCAGAGGGAAGCCCTCCTGCAGGTTGAAGCGAATCTGACGGCCAAACACCGACCGGGTTCCGACACCGGTGCGGTCTCCCTTGTCGAATCCGTTATCAACAACGTCTTGCATAAGGTCGAGATAGGCTTTCATCGGGCTTGTCTCCGGTAGGCAATAAACATCAGGGCGGCGCCGGCAACGATCATCGGGAAGGACAGTACCTGTCCCATGGTAAGCCAGTCAAAGGCAAGATAGCCCAGCTGCGGATCCGGCTGACGCACGAATTCCACCAGGAAGCGGAACACGCCGTAGCAGATGAGGAACAGACCGGAAACCGCCATGGTCGGGCGCTGCCGGGATGAGAACCACCAGAGGATCACGAACAGGGCAACGCCTTCCAGGGCAAACTGGTAAAGCTGGGAGGGATGACGGGCGAGAGAATCCGGAGCCGTTCGAAACACCATACCCCAGGCAACGTCAGTGGGCTTGCCCCACAACTCGCCATTAATAAAGTTGCCGATCCGCCCTGCACCGAGTCCAAGGGGCACCAGCGGCGCCACGAAGTCGGCCAGGCGCCAGAATCCGCTGCCCACCTTGCGGCCATACCACCACATGGCAAACATCACGCCCAGCAAACCGCCGTGGAAAGACATGCCCCCTTCCCAGACCCGCAGCAGCCAGAGCGGGTCCGCCAGGAAGGCGTCAAAGTTGTAGAACAGGACATAGCCGAAGCGGCCGCCCAGGATGACCCCCAGGGCCAGGTAAAACAGAAGGTCGCCCATCTGCTCTTCGTTGATCGGCGACCAGGGCTTGCGGGTGCGAATGCGTCCAAGCCACCAGCCGGCTAGAAAACCGAACAGATAAGTCAGACCGTACCAGTGGATCTTGAGGGGGCCGATGGCAATGGCCACCGGATCAATCTGGGGATGCTGCAGCATATACTACCTCTCAGCTCAGGAGAAAACGGAGCCCCACCAGCAGGAGCATGATGGAGAAAGTACGCTTGAGAATCCGGGGGTTCAGCCGATGTGCCAGATTGGCGCCCACCCGGGCAAAGAAAACGCTGGTGAGAATAATACCGATCAGGGCCGGCAGATAAATGAAGCCGGCGCTCGGTTCCGGCAGTGCGGGATTGTCCCACCCTGTCCAGATGTTACCCAGAGCACCGGCAATGGCGATAGGCAGGCCGCAGGCAGCCGATGTGCCCACCGCCTGCTGCATCCGCACGTTGCACCAGCTCAGATAGGGAACCGTCAGAGTTCCACCGCCGATTCCGAAAATCGCCGACGCCCAGCCGATACCGCCCCCGGCAACGCCCAGCCCTGCGACGCCGGGAACATCACGACCGGGCTTGGGGTCGACCTGGTAAAACATCTTCAGGCCCACCAGAATCACGAAAATACCGATCAGCAGTTCCAGCGCTCGCCCGCTCATCAGGGACGCGGTCCAGGCGCCAACCAGGGCACCGGCCACAATCCCCGCGGTCATGGGCCGGAACAGATCCCAGCGCACGGCACCGTGCTTGTTGTGGGAGCGAATGGAGCTGACCGAGGTAAAGACAATGGTCGCCAGCGAGGTGCCAACCGCCAGATGGGGAATAATGTCCGGATTGATTCCCTGCAGACCAAAGCTGAACATCAGCACAGGCACGATGATCAGCCCGCCGCCAATGCCAAACAGGCCCGCGACGGTGCCCGCCAGGGCGCCAAGGGCCAGATAAGATGCTATTACATAGAAAAGGGTCATAGTTTGAGACGCACCCGGGAAAACCAAGGCTGGTATGATACACAGCGCAAGAGTCAACTTCATTAAATCCGGGAGCCTACTCCTAAACCATGTGCCTGATCGCTTTCGCCCTTGGCCAGAACCCTCATTTCCCGCTGGTTGTTGCCGCCAACCGGGATGAATTCTTCCGTCGCCCAACAGCCGCCATGGACTGGTGGACCACAGAATCCGGCACCCGCGTGCTTGCCGGCCGTGATCTGCTTTCCGGGGGCACCTGGCTTGCAGTCAATGCCGATGGCGAGGTCAGTGCCGTGACCAATGTACGGGAAGGCACACCGGAGACCGGTCGAATCAGCCGGGGCGAACTGCCCTTGCGGGCCCTCACCGATTCCCGGGATAGGCTTGAGGGCTATCTACTTGATGAAGCCGATCAGTTTTCCGGCTTCAACCTCGTTCACCTGACCACGGGAGACGGCTGGTATTTCAGTAACCGGGATGCCCACCCCGGCCGGCGGATCCACCGCGGGGTCTACGGCCTGAGCAATCACCTTCTGCAGACACCCTGGCCCAAACTTCTGCGCCTCCGACAGGCCGCAGGGGACACCGTTGCCGCTGCCGGCCGCCACGCAGAAAAGCTGCACAACGAATTGATTCCTCTGCTTCAGGACAGCACGCCGGCACCGGACCACCTGCTGCCTGACACCGGCGTTGGGCTGGAGACCGAGCGCTTCCTGTCGTCGCCCTTTATCGTCGGCTCAGATTACGGCACCCGGGCAACCACCGTGGTGACCGTTTCAGCCAGCGGTGAAATCGAGGTGACGGAACAGAACTGGGGTCCGGATGCCCGGACCGGTGAACGACGTCACTTCCACTGGCGGCGATAGCGATCTGGCTCTGGTATAATCCGCGAAATTCTGCCACCCGATCGGAGGGCCTCTGATGGCCGGTGAACAAGGCGCCACATCGATAGCTGATTTTGAGAAGTCTCTTGATGAACTGGAAAAGCTGGTTCGCGATCTGGAGCAGGGCGAGCTGTCCCTGGAACAGTCCCTGACGGCGTTCGAGCGGGGTGTAAAGCTGACCCGGGAATGCCAGCAGGCGTTGAAGAGCGCCGAGCAACGGGTCGAACAACTGGTCCAGAACAGCGACGGCACCCTGGAAACCCGCCCGTTCTCACCGGATGATGCTGACTGATGTCCGGAAAGAACCTGCTTGCCTCTGATTTTCTGGAAACCTGCCGGGCCCGCGTCGATGCGGAACTGGATCGGTGCATTACCCGTGATTCCGCCTCTGGCCGGCTGCAGGAAGCCATGCGCTACAGCGTGCTGGGCGGTGGCAAGCGAATCCGGCCGGCGTTATGCCTCGCGGCAGCCAGGGCACTGGGACAGACTGGTGACGAAGCCCTGATTCCGGCCTGCGCGGTGGAGCTGATCCATGCCTATTCACTGATCCACGATGACCTGCCGGCCATGGACGACGACGAATTACGCCGCGGACGGCCCACTACCCACATTGCCTTCGACGAAGCCACCGCCATCCTTGCTGGCGATGCCCTGCAGGCACTGGCTTTTGGCTGGCTTGCCGAAGCGCCGGGACTGTCTGAATCGGTGCGTCTGATCATGGTCCGGGAACTGGCCCGGGCCAGTGGCCACGGAGGAATGGTTGGTGGCCAGGCCATCGATCTGGAGTCCGTCGGCAAAACCCTGGCCCTGGCGCAACTTGAAACCATGCACCGCCACAAGACTGGCGCCCTTATCGAAACCAGCGTGCGAATTGGCGCCCTGACGGCGCCGTCGGTCGACGAACACGCCCTGGCTTCCCTGACCCAGTATGCCAAAGCCCTGGGCCTGGCCTTCCAGGTTCAGGATGACCTTCTGGACATCGAGGGCGATACAACGGTCATTGGCAAACCCCAGGGCTCGGATGCCGCCCGCGCCAAACCCACCTACCCCGCCCTGCTTGGCCTGGAAGGCGCCAGGGAGCACCTGGCCAATCTGCTGGAACAGGCCCAGCAAAGTTTGCAGGCGTTTGGTCCCGAAGCAGACCCCCTGCGGGCAATGGCCGATTACGTGGTGGCAAGAACCCATTGAACCCCGGCGCTCCGAAGGCGCACACTGGCCGTAAATATTTTCGTAACAACTGGCCCGCTTTGTGTGAAACAGCTTCCCCTGTTCCCTTATAATGCCAGTCAGTTACTGAACGTACCGGAAAAGACCCGAGCAGATGCAGGACACTTATATTTTCAAGGAAATCCCGTCACAGCGGCCCAATACGCCGCTTCTGGACCGGATTGACGAACCGGCCCAGCTCAGAGAGCTGGCCCCGGAACAGCTGACCCGGCTGGCCCGGGAGCTCAGGGCCTTTCTGTTATGGTCAGTGGGCCAGACTGGCGGTCATTTCGGGGCCGGCCTGGGCGTGCTTGAGCTTACCGTCGCCCTTCACTACGTCTTTGATACGCCGAGCGACCGCCTGGTGTGGGACGTCGGCCATCAGGCCTACCCCCACAAGATCCTGACCGGACGGAAAGAGTCCATGGGAAGCATCCGCCGCAAAGGCGGTCTGGCCGGCTTCCCGAAACGGGCCGAAAGCGACTACGACACCTTTGGCGTCGGCCATTCCAGCACTTCCATCAGCGCAGCGCTGGGCATGGCGATCGCAGCACGCCTGCAGCAGACCGGCCGAAAGAGCATTGCCGTTATTGGTGACGGCGCCATGACCGCCGGCATGGCGTTCGAGGCACTGAACCACGCCGGTCACCTGCACGCCGACATGCTGGTGATCCTCAACGACAATGACATGTCGATTTCCCGGAACGTTGGCGGGCTGTCCAACTACTTTGCCAAACTGCTGTCCAGTCGCACCTACAATCAGGTCCGCGATAGCAGCAAGAAGGTTCTGCAGGGAGCGCCACACCTGATGGCGCTGGCCAAGAAGACCGAGGAACACTTCAAGGGCATGATTGCCCCTGGCACGCTGTTCGAGGAACTGGGGTTCAACTACATCGGCCCGATCGATGGCCACGACCTGCCCCTGCTGGTTGAAACCCTGGAGAACATCCGCGAACTTGAAGGTCCGCAGTTCCTGCATGTGGTGACGACCAAAGGCAAGGGTTTTGCCCCGGCCGAAGCCGATCCGATCGGCTATCACGCCATCAACAAGATCGAGCCGGTTCCACCCAGTAAACCCGAACCGGTCAAGCCGAAACCGAAGAAGCCCAAATATGCCAACGTCTTCGGGCAATGGCTGTGCGATTCCGCCGAACAGGATGAGCGCGTGGTGGGCATCACCCCGGCCATGTGTGAAGGCTCGGATCTGCTGGCATTCTCACAGCGCTTCCCGGAACGCTACTTCGATGTCGCCATCGCCGAACAGCACGCAGTCACGCTGGCCGCAGGGCTCGCCTGTGACGGCGCCAAGCCGGTGGTCGCCATCTACTCGACGTTCCTGCAGCGGGCGTACGATCAACTGATTCACGATGTCGCTATCCAGAATCTGGATGTGCTGTTCGCGATTGATCGCGCAGGCCTGGTCGGTGAAGACGGTCCGACCCACGCTGGCGCTTTCGACATCAGCTACCTGCGCTGCGTGCCGAACATGGTGGTGATGACACCGTCGGACGAAAACGAAACCCGCCAGATGCTCCAGACCGGCATGCTCTACGAAGGACCGGCATCGGTGCGCTACCCCCGTGGCACGGGCCCCGGTGCCGAAATTCAACAGGAACTGACGCCGCTTGAGATTGGCAAGGGCCGCCGGATTCGCAACGGCAAAGGTGTTGCCATCCTCAACTTTGGCACCCTGCTGGCGCCTGCTCTGGAGGCAGCAGAAGCCATCGGCGCGACGGTCGCAGACATGCGTTTCGTCAAACCCCTGGATGAAGAACTGGTGCTGGAGCTGGCCGAGCAGCATGAACTACTGGTGACCCTGGAAGAAAACGCCATTGCCGGTGGTGCAGGCAGCGCCGTGACCGAATTCCTGAACAGCCGCCTGGTTACCATGCCGGTACTTCAACTGGGCCTGCCCGATACCTTTATGGACCACGGCAAGCACGGCGAGCTGCTGGCCGAATGTAGTCTGGACGCCGCAGGTATTGAATCGTCTATCCGCACGCGGATCGAGACCCTGCGCCACCAGAACCTGAAAGCCGTCAAATAGACGGAACACAAACCTGAGAATGCAAAAAAGCCCGCGGAGTTCGCGGGCTTTTTCGTATGTGGCGACAAATCCAGCTCAGATTTCGGGATCGTCGTCCTGATGGGTCTCCAGCCAGTGGCCGAGCTTGCTCTGCTTGGTATCGAGGTAGTGTTCATTGTGGGGGTTGCGGCCCACGTGCAGAGGTACCCTTTCCGTAATGTCGATGCCGTAGGAGGAGAGCGCTTTGACCTTGCGGGGATTATTGGTCATCAGCCTCAGGCTCCTGATACCGAGATGCTCCAGCATGTCTTTGCACATGCTGTAGTCACGAAGATCGGCCGCGAAACCCAAGCGCTCATTGGCCTCTACCGTATCAGCGCCCTGATCCTGCAGATGGTAGGCGCGGATCTTGTTCAACAGGCCGATTCCCCGACCCTCCTGACGCAGATACATGAGGATACCCCGACCTTCCCGGGCAATGCTGCGCAGCGCCTCTTCCAGCTGGTAGCCGCAATCACACCGCATGCTATAGAGGGCGTCGCCGGTCAGACATTCGGAATGCGTGCGGGCCAGCATGGGTTCGTCGCTATCCAGGTCACCGAGAGTCAGGGCAACGTGTTCCTTTCCGGTGTCCGGTTCTTCAAAGCCGTGCATATCAAATACCCCGAACGGGGTCGGCAACCGGCAGGTCTGGATGTAACGAACAGCCACAGTGTTTCCTCGTGGTTCAGTCAATCGGGCCGCGCATTCTATCACGGGCCCGCCCGCTTGGCGTAGTCTCGGCACTGTCGCTCCTCCGGAGTGGTCTTGGTAACCAACACTTACGAGCGCGGCGGTCCGCCAGATCAGGCTTTATCGGCGACCCAGTGGCCACTGCGGCCGCCTTTCTTCTCCAGCAGACGCACGGAATCAATCTCCATGCCACGATCGACCGCCTTGCACATGTCGTACAGCGTCAGTGCCGCCACGCTTGCCGCGGTTAACGCCTCCATCTCGACACCGGTCTGGCCGGAAAGTTTGCAGCGGGTCAGGATATGTACAGATGCCCCGTCGTCGCCCGGAGTCAGTTCAACTTTCACTGACGTCAGGTTCAGCGCATGACACAAGGGAATCAGATCATGGGTTTTCTTTGCGGCCATGATACCGGCGATGCGGGCAACAGCCAGGACATCCCCTTTGGGATGCTCACCCTCAATAATCATGTTCAGGGTTTCCGGCGCCATGCGGATGGTAGCTTCAGCGCGGGCCTCGCGTTCGGTGGCCGCCTTGTCGGTCACATCCACCATGCGGGCTTCGCCCTTGTCGTCGAGATGGGTCAGTTTACTCACGGTCTCTCCCGGAATCGGTTGTGCAAGATGGTGAAAAATGCAGGAACGACAGCATAACAGACATGGCCACGGCGTCGCTGACAAGTATCAGCTTTGCGGCCACCAGAAGCGGATTCCGGCGATGCCCTGACCGCCCCGCTGGCGAGCCTCGCGGAGATCGCCGGGCGACAAACCGCCCAGGGCAAATACCGGAAGCACCGCTTCCGACACCAGGTCGGCAAAGACCGACCATCCCAGGGTCGGCGCACCCGGATGGCTTTCGGTCGGCTGGACTGGCCCCAGGGTCACGTAGTCCGCTCCGATAGCCGTCGCATGATCGATTTCCTGCCTGTCATGGCAGGAAACCCCCAGCCAGACATCTTCCGGAACCGGTCTGGCCGAGAGTTTGTTCGCCTCGCGCCAGGGCAGGTGCAGCCCACGGGCGCCGGGTATGGCGCGGAATACCTCCGGTCCACCGTGCACAATCAGGGCGGCTCTGGCCTTTTCACAAACCGGCAACGCGTTCGCCGCCAACTCCCGATAGGCCGGCGGTCTCAACGCCGGAGCCCGGAGCAGTACCAGCGGTGGTCGAGCGGCGCTCAGACCCTCCTGAAGGTGCGCAAGGGTTGGCTCCAGGCCATTCTCGGAACCGGTGATTGCCAACTGCCGGGGCAAACGCAGAGCGCGAATGATCGGCCGGTTGGCGGCGGGGAAATCCTCATCCCGAAGCTGCTCCGGGGTCAGCCATTCCACGGGCTGCCCCTCACATCCCCTTGCTTCGCCCCCGGCAGAACTGGTTTCCCAGACGTCCAGGAAAACCCGCTTGTCGCCATAATCGTGCCGAATACCGATAACAGGCTCCAGGGAACCCGCCGGCACGTGAAGACCGGTTTCCTCGGCAATTTCGCGCACAAGCGCCGCCTGAACCGTCTCGCCAGGCTCCACCTTGCCACCGGGAAACTCCAGTAAGCCCCCTTGGTGAACGTGGTCTGGCCGTCGGGCGATCAGCACACGGCCATCACGGACGATGACCGCCACGGCAACGTGAACCTCTTTGACCGGCGTCTCTCTGGCAGACATGCTCAGGTACGATACTCGGCGTTGATAGTCACGTAATCGTGGGAGAAATCACAGGTCCACACGGTTTCCCGAACATCACCCCGCTTGAGGTCGATGGCAATGGTGATCTCTTCCCGGTCCATCACGGCCTGCCCGCGGGCTTCCGAGTAATCCTCGGCCCGGCCACCGTTGCGGACCAGGCAGACATCGCCCAGATAGATTTCAAGGGCATTGAGGTCCAGTCCTTCGACACCGGCGCGACCAACCGCCGCCAGAATCCGGCCCCAATTCGGGTCCGAGGCGAACAGTGCGGTCTTGACCAACGGCGAATGCGCCACGGTATAGGCAACGTCCAGAGCCTCCTGCTGACCGGCCGCTCCGCTGACGTCGATGGTGACAAACTTGGTTGCTCCTTCGCCGTCGCGGACAATGGCGTGGGCCAGTTCCAGATAGATTGCCTGCAAGGCCTCCCGCAGCTTCGGCAGCGCCGCGCTGGAGGCCGTGATCTCGGGGCCGGAATACTGGCCGCTGGCCATCAGCATGCAGGCGTCATTGGTAGAGGTGTCGCCATCGATAGTGATGCGGTTGAAGGACTTTTCCCCCAGTTCCGAGGCAAGCGTCTGCAGCAGTTCCGGCGCAATCCGGGCATCGGTGGCAATAAAACCGAGCATCGTCGCCATGTTGGGACGAATCATGCCCGCACCCTTGCTGATGCCCGAGATGGTTACCGTGTGACCATCCAGCTCAATCTGACAGGAAGCGCCCTTGGGGCGGGTGTCCGTGGTCATGATGCCACTGGCCGCTTCAGCCCAGCGATTCTCTACAGTGTTCGCCAAAGCCTCCGGAAGCGCGCCAACGATCTTCTGGACCGGCAACGGCTCGCCAATCACCCCCGTGGAAAACGGCAGAATTTCGGCTTCCGTGACGCCAGCCTGCTTTGCCAAGGCCTGGCAACAGGCCATAGCATCCCGCATACCTTGCTCACCCGTACCGGCGTTGGCATTGCCCGTGTTGATCAAGAGGTACCGAGGCGAGGTCTCGGCCAGATGCCGGCGGCTGAGGGTAACCGGCGCTGCACAGAACTGGTTTTTCGTGAAGATACCGGCAACCCGGCTTTCCGGGGCCAGCTCGAAAACAACCACGTCCTTACGTCCCGGCTTCTTTATACCGGCACTGGCTATGCCGACCTTGATTCCGGCTACCGGATAAAACTCAGGTAAGGTTCCCGGACCTACCGCCATTGTGCCACTCCTCTTGTCTGGGGGTGCGCTCGAGGTAACACACGACCCGCTGAAAACGAAAAAACCCGCATCCCACCAGTTGTGGCTGGCAGAGTGCGGGTTCCGATGGTGCGGTCAGTGCTCTGAATCAGCTGACCTTGCCATGACACTGCTTGTACTTCTTGCCGGACCCGCAGGGGCAGGGTTCGTTTCGACCCACCTTGCGCTCCTGTCGAACGAAGGTTTCCGGAGTCGACTGCCGGGCTTCGTCAGCCTCACCCTCACCCTGGCTCTGGGCCGTGGCGCTGGTTTCGTCGTGGCGCAGACGGGCCTTTGCGAGCTCTTCTTCCAGCTCCTGTTTGCGACGGCGCTCGACTTCTTCCATCTCCTCACGGCTCTGGACACGCACGTGGCAGAGTACCCGGGTAACATCCCGCTTCATGGTATCAAGCATGGTTTCAAACAGGTTGAACGCCTCGCGTTTGTACTCCTGCTTGGGGTTCTTCTGGGCATAACCCCGCAGATGGATACCACGGCGCAGATGGTCCATGTTGGAAAGATGCTCTTTCCAGAGGGTATCGAGCACCTGCAGGAACACCTGCTTCTCGAACTTGCGCATGGCCTCGGAACCGGCAATCTCTTCCTTGGCCTGGTAGGCAGCCACGATCTCGTCGAGAATCTTCTGGCGCAGGTTTTCTTCGTACAGCTTGTTGTCTTCTTCCAGCCACTTCTGAACCGGCAGATCAATCGCCATCTCCGACTGGAGCTGTGCTTCCAGCCCGGCGACGTCCCATTGTTCCGGCATACTCTGGGGCGGAATGTATTCACTGATCAGCGAGTCGACAACGTCTTCCCGAATGGTCGTCACCATGTCCGAAATGTCGTCTGAAGACATGACTTCGTTGCGCTGGTCGTAGATAACCGTGCGCTGGTCGTTGGCTACGTCATCGTATTCCAGCAGGGTCTTACGCATGTCGAAGTTGCGACCTTCCACCTTGCGCTGGGATTTCTCGATCGCGTTGGTCACCATCCGGTGCTCGATGGCCTCCCCCTTCTTCATGCCCATGGCCTGCATCAGGCTCTTGACCCGGTCTGGGGCAAAGATGCGCATAAGGTTGTCTTCCAGAGACAGGAAGAACCTTGAGGAGCCAGGATCACCCTGACGCCCGGCACGACCGCGAAGCTGGTTGTCAATTCGACGGGATTCGTGACGCTCGGTACCAATGATGTGCAGACCGCCGGCCTCCAGCACCTGATTGTGACGCTCGGTCCACTCGGCCTTGGCCCTGGCAATTTCCTCTTCGGAGGGATTGTCCATGGCGGCAACTTCGTGTTCCCAGTTACCGCCCAGCACGATATCGGTACCACGGCCGGCCATGTTGGTGGCGATGGTGACCGCCCCGGGGCGGCCCGCCTGGGCAATGATATGGGCTTCGGATTCGTGCTGCTTGGCGTTCAGGATCTTGTGTTCGATCCGCGCCTTCTTGAGCAGCATGGAGAGCAGTTCGGAGGCCTCGATGGAGGCGGTACCGACGAGAATCGGACGTCCTTCGGCAGTGACATCCTTGATCTCGTCAATAATGGCGTGGAATTTCTCTTCCTGGGTCAGGTAGACCAGGTCGTTGTAATCGGTCCGCTGGATCGGCTTGTTGGGGGGAATGACCACCACATCGAGGCCGTAGATCTGGCGAAACTCGAAGGCTTCGGTATCTGCCGTACCGGTCATGCCGGCCAGCTTGTCGTACAGCCGGAAATAATTCTGGAAGGTGGTCGATGCCAGCGTCTGGCTCTCGGCCTGAATCTTGACGCCCTCTTTGGCCTCAACGGCCTGGTGCAGACCTTCACTCCAGCGACGACCCGGCATGGTACGACCGGTATGCTCGTCGACGATGACCACCTGGCCGCCCTGGACGATATAATCCACGTCTTTCTGGAACAGGTGGTGGGCCCGCAATGCTGAGTGCACATGGTGCAACAGGCTGAGGTTGGCGGCGGAATAGAGGCTCTCACCTTCCTTCAGAAGGCCACGCTCAAGGAGAAGCTCTTCAACCTTCTCGTGACCGCTTTCTGTCAGCTCAACCTGGCGGGATTTCTCATCGATGGTGAAGTCACCGGTCGGCTCTCCTTCCTCAGGCACTTCGCCCTTTTCGAGGTTGGGGATCAGTTCATTGATGGCCTGATAAAGCTTTGAACTGTCCTCGGCTGCCCCGGAGATAATCAGCGGCGTTCTGGCTTCGTCGATCAGGATAGAGTCCACCTCGTCCACGATCGCATAGTTCAGCCCGCGCTGGACCTTGTCTTCGGTACTGAACGCCATGTTGTCGCGCAGGTAGTCGAAGCCGAATTCGTTGTTGGTACCGTAGGTAATATCGGCCTGGTAGGCTGCCCGCTTTTCCTCCGCTGGCTGGCCCGAGGCCACGACACCCACCTGCATGCCCAGGAACCGATAGAGCTTGCCCATCCAGTCGGCATCACGACGGGCCAGGTAATCGTTCACGGTAACCACGTGGACACCCTTGCCGGACAACGCGTTGAGGTACACGGAAGCGGTAGCAACCAGCGTCTTGCCCTCACCGGTCTTCATTTCCGCGATCCGGCCTTCGTGCAGGGTGATACCACCGATCAGCTGGACGTCGTAATGACGCATACCCATAACCCGGCGGCCCGCTTCACGCACGGTTGCGAAGGCTTCCGCAAGAAGCGCATCCAGGGATTCGCCTTCGTCGATCCGGCGACGGAACTCCGCGGTCTTGCCTTGCAACTCGGAGTCGGACAGATTGCCATACTGCTCTTCAAGCTCATTAATGCGTATGACGGATTTACGCATTCTCTTGATTTCTCTGGCGTTTTTACTGCCGAACATCTTCGTTGCAAGCTTTGTGAACATAGACCACTGCTTCTTTGATTAAACGGAGGAAGCCGGCATTCTAACCTTATTTTGTAACAGGACAAAAGGCAGGCCTCACACAGGCGCAATAAGTCGCCGATGAGGCGCCGGATTCACGGATAAAAACTGACCGGGCGCGGTATGGCGGAGAGGTTCTGAAGGCGGGTGAGCCGGAACCGGATCAGCGGCTCGCCCGCTTGATATAGGTTTCCGGGTTTTCAGACTTGCCATTCCGGATGACTTCAAAATGCACATGAGGGCCGGTCGAGCGCCCGGTGCTGCCCATCAGCGCCACTACCTGGCCCTTCTGAACAACATCACCCACCTTTACCTTGATGGTCTTGCAGTGGGCATAACGGGTGATCAGACCATCACCATGGTCAACTTCCACGAGGTTCCCGTAGCCATAGCGCTCCCCGGCGTAGGTCACCACACCACCCGCGACCGAGATAATATCGCTGCCATCCTTGCCGGCCAGATCAACCCCGGCATGCCAGGTGCGCTTGCCGGTAAACGGATCAGAACGGTAACCGTACTTGGAAGACAGCCAACCCCAGGTTATCGGGCGACCTTCAAGATAAAGCTCGTCCTCAAGCCGCTTGCTGGATGCCAGCTGATCGAGTAGCCGCAGTTGCTGCTCGCGGTCCTCGATCCGCCACTCCATTTCCTCGATCATGCGGGTCAGCTCAGGCGCAGAAAAGGAATCGCCGGACAGGGCGTCTTCCGGGCCGCCGACAGCGGCCGGCTGATCGAAGTTGAATTCATCGCTGGCCACCAGGCCGGATTCCACAAACCTCTGGCCCAGGGCATCCAGGCGTAACAGACGGCCCTGAATCTCGCCCAGACGCAGCGTCAATGCATCAACCTGTTGCTGGACGTTCTCTTCAATACTGGCCAGCTCCGCCTTCTGCTCTGCCAGTTTCAGCTGCCACTCGGCCACCAGCTCGGAGTTGGTGGGCTCTCTGGCCTCAACTTGCTCAACGGCCATCTGATAACCTGCCCAGCCAGCTGCAACGAGCAGGGAAAGCACCAAAAACAACAGGCCAACGGCAAGCGTACTGTTGATCGACAACACACGAGACTTTCCGTGGTGTTTGCCAACGAGAATAATGTTCATATCATCATCTGGTTTCATCGTTGAGCCGCAACCGCATCCTGTAGTGTTGCGCCCCGGAAAAATCCGAAGGGGGTCTGCCATCCTTTGGCAACAGCTACATACTGAAAAAATTGCAGCGCCCGGTAGACATACTCATTTACCACAATGTAAAACGAGTGTAATTCAGGCACTACGCATAAACCGTGCCGAAGTGTAACCAATCGTAAACGGAGCCGTCGAGTAAAAACGCCGCCATGAAACGGAAAAGCGAGCAAAAAATGACCTTCGACAAGCTTGGCAAGACCCCAGTGCTCAAGGATCTCGTTGCAAAGGCCGAACTCCACCGACAGGCGGAGGAGGAGGTTCTGGCAGCCCTTCCCCAGGATCTGGTCAAGGGGACACGTTTTGTCAGCTGCAAGGACGGCGAACTGGTTCTGACCGCCGAAACCGCCGGCAAAGCCAGCCAGATCCGGTTCCGCCAACACGAAATCATGGAGAAAGTTCGGGAGAACGAGCTATTCCGGTTTGTCTGGAAACTGAAGGTCAAGGTTGCCCCGCCCAGATTCCGGGAAAAGCCGGTGTTCAAAAAAGAGCCCTTGAGCAAAGAAAATGCCCGGCTCCTCAAAGAGGAAGCCGGGCACACGAAGGATAAAGCATTACGCGAGGTTCTCGAAAAACTCGCTAGCCACGTCCGGGATTAAAGCGTCCTGCTTCAGCCCGCCGCCAGCACAGGCTTCATATAGGAAATCGGGGCAGTGGCCTCGTCATCAAAGGTAACCACTTCCCAGGCATCCTCTTCTGCCCTAAGCTTGCGCAACAGCTTATTGTTCAGATCGTGGCCGGATTTGATCCCCCGGAACTCACCAATCAGGCTGTTGCCCAACTGATAGAGATCGCCGATGGCATCAAGCAGCTTGTGCTTCACAAATTCGTCGTCATAGCGCAGACCGTCTTCGTTGAGGATCTTGTAGTCATCAACAACGATGGCGTTGTCCACACTGCCGCCGAGAGCAAGGTTCATGGCACGCAATTTTTCGATGTCACGCATGAACCCGAAAGTCCGAGCGCGACTCACTTCCTTGACAAAGGAGGTACTGGAAAAATCGACGGTGGCGGTCTGGGCGCGGCCCTTGAACACGGGGTGATCAAAGTCGATACCGAAGCTCACCTTGAAGCCTTCGAAAGGCAGCAGGGTGGCCTTCTTGTCGCCTTCCTCAACCGTTACCTCACGCTTGATGCGGATGAAACGCTTGGCTGCATCCTGTTCGGCAATGCCGGCGGACTGCAGAAGGAACACAAAAGGACCGGCAGAACCGTCCATGATGGGCACTTCCGCGGCGCTAAGCTCGACGAAACAGTTATCAATCCCGAGACCAGCCATGGCCGAGAGCAGATGCTCCACAGTCGCCACACGGACACCGTTTTTTACCAGCGTCGTGGACAGCATGGTCTCACCTACATTCTCCGCGCAGGCACGAATCTCAACCATCGGGTCAAGATCGGTACGGCGGAAGATGATACCGGAGTCCACCGGGGCAGGCTTGAGGGTCAGGTAGACCTTCTCACCCGAGTGCAAGCCAACACCGGTGGCACGGATGGTGTTTTTAAGTGTCCGTTGTCTGATCATCGGTACATAATTCCGTCACAAAAAGGCGATATTCTAGGCAAAAATCTGCCCGGAGAATATCAGAAAATAAGACTGAATACCATTTAACCAATCCGTTGTTGCTGAATGTTCATCCAGCATCCAACCCATGGCAATCAGTGCACGTATTTACCGGATACCGGGTTCCATGTTTCGCACAAGAACCACAACCGGATCACAATTGCACCAGATTATCAGTCAGCCTGGCGACGGAGGAATGCGGGAATATCGAGATAGTCGACACCCTGCTCCTCGCTATCCTTGCTCTGGTCGATTGCCACGTTTCCATGGGAAACGGCCCGGCGACGCAGAACAGCGGGACGATCCAGCTGGTTGTAATCGGTTTTTCCATCCAGAGTGCGGGTATTGTCCACCACCTTGGTCGGCTTCTCACGATCACCACCCAGGCCGGTCGCAACAACCGTTACCTTCAGTTCGTCGGTCATTTCCGGATCAATAACGGTACCGACAACGACGGTGGCAGAGTCAGAAGCAAACTCACGCACAATGTCGCCAACCTCGGAGAATTCGCCCAGGTTGAGATCCATGCCCGCGGTAATGTTGACCAGAATACCCTTGGCACCCTGCAGGTTGATGTCTTCGAGCAGCGGGCTGCGAACGGCCGCTTCGGCGGCTTCCCGCGCACGATTTTCACCCGTGGCACGGGCGGTGCCCATCATCGCCATACCCATCTCGGACATGACCGTCTTCACGTCGGCGAAGTCGACGTTGATCATACCGTTGCGGGTAATCAGATCAGCGATACCCTGAACTGCGCCCAGAAGCACATCGTTGGCTGCGGCAAATGCGTCCAGCAGGCTGGTTTTCTTGCCCATGACCGCCAGCAGCTTTTCATTGGGAATGGTAATCAGGGAATCAACGCTTTCTTCCAGCTCTTTCAGACCGGATTCAGCAACGCTCATGCGCTTGCCGCCTTCGAACATGAAAGGCTTGGTGACCACTGCAACGGTCAGGATGCCCAGTTCGCGGGCTACTTCCGCTACGATCGGCGCGGCACCGGTACCGGTACCACCGCCCATGCCCGCGGTAATGAAGACCATATCCGCGCCCTTGATGGCTTCGGCGATACGATCGCGGTCTTCCAGGGCAGACTGGCGACCGACTTCCGGATTGGCGCCGGCACCCAGCCCCTTGGTGATGTTGCCACCGAGCTGGATGATCTGACGCGCGTCCATATCGGTCAGCGCCTGGGCGTCCGTGTTGGCGCAGATGAATTCCACACCTTCGATGTCGCTGTTAAGCATATGGCGCACGGCGTTGCCGCCACCACCGCCTACACCGACGACTTTAATGACAGCGTTTTGCTGGACATTATCGACGAGTTCAAACATTTCCCCTACTCCTTCGTGCTGTTTTCAGCCCTTGTTCCGGGCTGTTTGTTCGAGATTGTGTTTTCGAGATACCTTCGTGTACTACCCGCCCGGCCCCGTCAGAAATGACCGGTAAACCAGGCTTTCATGCGCTCAAACAGCGAGGGTGCATCTTCACCCTTGAGCACCGGTGCCCGCCCCAGATCCATCTGGCGGAAACCATGAATCAACAACCCAACGCCAGTGGCGTAGATCGGATTGTTGACTACCTCCGTCATGCCGGAAACCGCCTGCGGACAGGCCAGCCTTACCGGCATGTGGAAGATCTCTTCGGCCAGCTCCACCACGCCTTCCATGGTGGAGGAACCGCCGGTTATCACGATGCCTGCCGGAATGAGGTCTTCAAATCCGGACCGGCGCAACTCTGACTGAACCAGGGTGAACAGCTCCTCGTAGCGCGGCTCCACCACCTCCGCCAGGGCCTGCCTGGACAGATCGCGCGGCGCGCGATCGCCAACACTGGGCACCTTGATGGTTTCATCCGCACCGGCCAGCTGGGTCAGTGCACAGGCATACTTGATCTTGATTTCTTCAGCATTCTGGGTCGGTGTGCGCAGCGCCATGGCAATGTCGTTGGTCACCTGGTCGCCGGCGATCGGAATCACCGCCGTGTGCCGGATAGCACCGCCGGTAAACACCGCAATATCCGTGGTGCCACCACCGATATCCACCACGCAGACACCCAGCTCTTTCTCATCCTCGGTGAGAATGGCGTGGCTGGATGCCAGCTGCTCCAGGATGATGTCATCCACCTCAAGCCCGCAGCGCTTCACGCATTTCTCTATGTTCTGGGCAGCATTGACCGCGCAGGTCACCAGATGAACCTTTGCCTCCAGGCGCACACCGGACATGCCCATGGGTTCCTTGATGCCTTCCTGGCTGTCGATCACGAACTCCTGGGGCAGAATATGGAGAATCTTCTGGTCTGCAGGAATCGCAACCGCCTGGGCGGCGTCAATGACCCGGTCTATATCGGCCTGGGTGACCTCACGGTCACGGATTGCAACAATGCCGTGGGAATTCAGGCTCTTGATGTGGCTGCCGGCAATACCCGCATACACCGAGTGAATGCGGCACCCGGCCATCAATTCCGCCTCTTCCACCGCGCGCTGAATGGCCTGGACGGTGGTTTCAATATTCACCACCACTCCACGCTTGAGGCCCCGGGAAGGATGGGAACCAATGCCCACCACTTCGATGGTGCCGTCCATCTTGCGCTTGCCGACAATCGCAACCACCTTCGAGGTTCCGATATCGAGGCCGACAATCATGTTTTCCGTTTCAACCGATGACATGTGTTCCACCAAACCGTAGGTCTGAATTAACTGTTGCTATGATTTCGGGCTGGAGGCTGTCTCAACAGCTTTCCACTTGACCGCCACACCATTGGTGTAGCGGGCGTCCACCCGACTGACTTCATCCGACCGTGCTGCCAGCCGGTTTTCATAAACCGTAATAAACCGCTCGAACCGTTGTTCCACCTGGTCCCGGCCAAGCACCACTTCGATGCCGTTGGCCAGTTGCAGGGTCCAGGCACCCCGATGTTCCAGGGCCAGGCCCGAAAATCCGAGGCCCCGGGCGACCAGCCTGTCGCTCATGGTCCTCGCCATATTGATCACATCCCGCACCCTTTCATCCGGCCCTGCGAGTCGTGGCAACCGACCCGCAACTTCGGGATTCGCCGGCGCGAACAGCTCACCGGTGCGGCTTACGAGACGTCCATCGGTCCAGTAAGCCAGGGGTTTCTTCTCCCTGATATCGATCACCAGGCGATCCGGCCATACCCGACGCACCGCCGCGGACGCAACCCAGGGCCGACGTTCCAGGCTGTCTTTGATTTCCGAAAGATCCGTGGCGAAATAGCTCTTGCCGATCCAGTCGCCAGCGGCGCGCTCAATGGCGACCCGGCTATCGCCCACAAATTCTCCCTTCACATCGACGGCAAGGATCTGCTGATCCATGGCGCCCAGCACCTTGCCAGTGCCCCAGGGCACCAGAGCGGCCAACAGTACAATCACGGCGCCCATGCCCACCTGAAGCCAGGGCACGGCCGCCAGCACACCCTTCAACACGCCAAACCGGTCCCGCTCAGGGCCAAGGGACGTTGCCCCCCGGCGCCGCGGGGGCTCGGACGGAATCGCCCGGCTCCGGATCAGCAGTGTTTCAAGCATTGGCGCCCTCCAGACTGTCTTTCAGTATCCGGACCACCAGCTCTTCGAAGCTGATGCCTGCGGCCTTTGCAGCCATGGGCACAAGACTGTGGTCCGTCATACCGGGCACGGTATTGACCTCCAGCAGCCAGAACTTGCCGTCGCTGTCCTGCATGATGTCGACCCGGCCCCAGGTCCGACAGCCAACAACCCGGAAGGCCTCCAGTGCCAGGTGCTGAAGACGGACTTCGTCTTCAGGCGCCAGACCACAGGGAATGCGATACCGGGTATCGTCTGCCAGGTACTTGGCCTCGTAATCGTAAAAAACGTGCTCGGTGCTTGCGCTCAGGCCAATGGCCGGAAGCGCCTGGTCCTGCAACAGACTGACGGTGAACTCCGGCCCCTCGATCCACTCCTCCACCAGCACCAGGCTATCCAGCGCGGCTGCGGCTTCGTACGCTTCAGCCAATTCTGCCGCGGTATACACTTTGCGGATGCCGATACTGGAGCCTTCCCGGGAAGGCTTCACGCTCAGTGGCGCCCGCAGTTCGCCGATAATCTGGTTCGCCTGGTCTGCACCGGACATGGTCCGGAACTTCGGCGTTGGCAAGCCGCAACCTTCGAACACGTACTTCGTCCTGAGCTTGTCCATGGCCAGTGCGGAGGCCAGCATTTCACTGCCGGTATACGGAATCCCGGCCTGCGACAGGATGGCCTGCAAGGTACCGTCCTCGCCTCCACGACCATGCAGGGCAATGAAGACACGATCGAATTGCGGGTTATCAACCGTTCTCAACAGGCAGCCCTTGACGTCTTCGGCATAGGCATCCACCCCGGCCGATACCAGCGCCGCCAGTACCGCCTTGCCACTCTTCAGGGACACTTCCCGCTCGGCGGAATCGCCGCCCATGAAGACCGCAACACGCCCAAGTGATCTCACGAGTTCGGGATCTGCCTGATAGGCCTGTGCTTCGTTATGATGCATATCACTCACCCGCAATCACTCCCGCGGCTGCCAGCCGCGCTGCCACGCCGCCAATATCGCCGGCGCCCTGGGTTATCAGAAGGTCGCCATCCTGCAGGACATTGGCCAACAGGGACTCGATTTCCAGGTTGTCCTCAACAAATACCGGTTCCACCTGCCCCCGCTGGCGAATACTGCGGCACAGGGCCCGACCATCGGCCCCCGGAATCGCCGGTTCGCCGGCGGAATACACGTCCATTAAAAGCAGGCCGTCCACTTCCGAAAGCACCCGGACAAAGTCTTCATAAAGGTCGCGGGTCCGCGTAAAGCGGTGCGGCTGGTAAAGCATGACCAGACGCCGATCGGGCCAGGCATCATGTGCAGCCCGGATAACAGCCTCTACCTCCGTCGGGTGGTGACCGTAATCGTCCACCAGGGTGACCGTGCCCTTGGGGGTCTGGTAATCGCCGTAGACCTGGAACCGGCGACCGACACCGGCAAATCCGGCCAGCCCGCGGCAGATTGCATCATCGGCGACGCCTTCGTCTGTGGCCACGGCTATGGCCGCCAGCGCGTTCAGCACGTTATGACGGCCCGGCATTTTCAGCTCGACCGCGAGGTCGCTGCGCCCGGCCGGACGCTTCACCACAAAGTGGGTCCGCAAACCGTCGGAATTGATACTCTCGGCCCGGTAATCCGCCTCCGGGTTGTCAATTCCGTAGGTGATGATGGCCCGGGATATCCGGGGGATGATCTCCTGAACGTAACCGTCATCGACGCACATCACCGCAACACCGTAAAACGGCAGGTTGTGCAGAAAGTCCACAAAGGTCTGCTTCAGCTTCTCGACATCGCCGCCATAGGTATCCATATGGTCCGCTTCGATGTTGGTCACCACTGAAATCACCGGCGTCAGATGCAGGAAGGACGCATCACTCTCGTCGGCCTCCGCCACCAGATAGCGGGAACCGCCCAACTGAGCGTTAGTGCCGGCGCTGTTCAGCTTGCCGCCAATCACGAAAGTCGGGTCCAGGCCCGCCTCACCCAGAATGGATGCAATCAGGCTGGTGGTTGTGGTCTTGCCATGGGTTCCAGCAACGGCGATGCCGTGGCGATAGCGCATGATTTCCGCCAGCATTTCTGCCCTGGGTACAATCGGCACCCGATGACTGCGGGCCGCCACGACTTCCGGGTTTTCCGCGGACACCGCTGAAGACACCACAACCACATCGGCACTGGCGCTGTTCTCTTCCCGGTGACCGATCTGCACTTCTACGCCCATACCCTTGAGACGATCGGTAACCGCCCCTTCTTTCAGATCCGATCCGGAAACGTCGTAGCCCTGATTCTTGAGAACCTCGGCGATGCCGCTCATCCCCGCACCACCAATCCCGACAAAGTGGATGTGACGGATCCGGCGCATTTCAGGCACCTGATAGACCAGGGGCGGATTATTTGCATCAGCCATTGGCGGCCTCCAGACAGTAATTCACGACTCTCTCCGTTGCATCAGGGCGGGCCAATGTTCGGGCGGCCTTCGCCATTTCGTTTACCCGGTCACGATTCCGGGCCAGATCACCCAGGGTTTCTGCAAGCACCGCCGGGGTCATTTTTGACTGTGGAATCAGAATGGCTGCCTTCGCCGACACCATTTGTTGCCCGTTTTTCGTCTGGTGGTCATCCACGGCGTGGGGAAAAGGCACCAGCACAGCACCGATACCCGCGGCGCACAATTCCGAAACGGTCAACGCGCCTGCCCGGCACAGCACCAGGTCGGCCCACTGATAGGCCTCGGCCATGTCCTTGATGAACGGCTCAACGGCCGCCTCCACGCCATGCTCCTCATAGGCATGCTTCGCCGCCTCGGCATGGCGCTCACCACACTGGTGGCGGACCACTGGCCGGTCACCTTCCGGCAACATGGCCAGCGCCTCGGGGAGCTGTTCGTTGAAGACCTGGGCGCCGAGACTGCCGCCGATCACCAGCAACCTGAGAGCACCTTCACGGTCCGCCAGGCGCTTTTCCGGAACGGGCAAGGAGGCGAGGTCTTCCCGCACCGGATTGCCGGTACAGCGGGTAACCACTTTCGGCCCGAAGCTACCCGGAAACGCCTCCAGCACGGTTTCTGCAAACCTGACCAGGATGCGGTTGGTCATGCCGGCGATGGCGTTCTGTTCATGAATCACCAGCGGCGTACGGTTCAGCCAGGCGGCAACACCACCGGGCCCGGTAACAAATCCGCCCATGCCTACAACGCAATCCGGGCGAATCCGGCGCAGGATGGTGAAGGCTTCACCCAGCGCCCGCATCAGCCGGAACGGCGCCAGCAAGAGAGCGAGCTTACCCTTGCCCCGCAAACCGGAAATATGAATCAGTGACAGCGGGATATCGGTTTCGCCGATCAGCCTCTGTTCCATTCCGCCACTGGCTCCGAGCCAGTACACCTGGTGACCACGAGCCTCAAGCGCCCGAGCCGTTGCCAGGGCCGGGAACACGTGCCCGCCGGTACCGCCGGCCATCATCAGGAAGCGACGCTGTTCAGTCATACACCGCACCTCCCCGCGTCTTCGGACCGGTTTTCTCTCGGGCCAGCTTTTCCTGATCCAGGCGCTCCATTTCCACACGGGCAAGAACGCCAATGCAGATACAGGTAATCATCAGACTGGATCCACCGTAGCTCACCAGCGGCAAAGTCAGCCCCTTGGTTGGCAGAAGCCCGGTGCTAACCGCCATGTTGATGCCTGCCTGCAGGCCAATCAGCAGGGTCAGCCCATAGGCAAAACAGGCGCCGAACGGCATGTCCGCCTTCTCGGCCCGGCGGGCAATGACGAATCCGGTCACCACCAGCAGGGTGAACAGACTGAGTACCAGCAAGGATCCCAGGAGACCGAATTCCTCAGCGATAATGGCGAAGATAAAGTCGGTGTGGGCCTCCGGCAGATAGAACAGCTTCTGGATGGAGTTACCCAGGCCGACACCACCCCAGTCTCCGCGACCGAAGGCAATCAGGGACTGGGTCAACTGGTAACCGCTGTCGAACTGGTCTTTCCAGGGATCGAGATAGCTGACAACCCGTTTCAGACGGTAAGGCTGGGTAACGATCAGAATGGCACCCAGGACCACCAGCGTGCCGATCAGGGGCACGAACCGGCTCAGCCGGACACCGCTCAGGAAAATCATCCCCGCCGCTGCCGTCACCAACACCACAGTGGCACCGAAGTCCGGCTGAATAACCAGCAGAACCGATGCCAAACCGAGGACGACCAACGGCTTCAGGAAACCAGGCCAGGTATTGAGCAGTTCATCCCGGCGACGGACCACGTAGCCGGCCAGGTAGGCAATCAGGCAGAGTTTCGCCACTTCCGAGACCTGGACGTTGAACAGGCCGAATGGAATCCAGCGGGTGGAGCCGTTCACGGTACGGCCCAGGGGCGTCAACACGAGAACCAGGACCAACAGACCGATGCCCAGCAGCAGCCAGCCGCTGCGCTCCCACCAGGCCACCGGCACGTTCACCGCTACCAGGGCCAGCAGGCAACCAAGACCGGCAAACATCAGCTGACGGATCACATAGTGGTAGCTGTTACCCATGGTTTCGGCAGCCATATCCATGGACGCCGAGGAAATCATGACCACACCCATCACCAACAATGCCACGGAGCTGATCACCAACATCGGCAGGGGCTGTATCTCGCCCAGCCACGGGTTCCGGTTCTGGAGTGGAAGATCTGCGTGCATCACAGGGCCTCCACCAGAGAACGAAACTGGTCACCGCGATCAAGATAGTCGCGGAACATGTCAAAGCTGGCGCATGCCGGCGAGAGCAACACCCGGTCTCCGGGCATGGCCAGTTCGGCAGAGCGGGAAACCGCCTCGGCAAGGCTACCTACCCGGTGTACCGGAATACCGCTGCCCAGCACATCGGCGATGGCCGGCGCATCACGCCCGATCAGCAGCACGGCCCGGCAATGCAGGGCGATGGGCGCTTCCAGGGCGGTAAAATCAGCCCCTTTGCCATCACCACCGGCAATCAGCACCACTCTGCCCTTGTCCGGGGCAAGGCTTTCAATAGCGGCGACCGTGGCGCCGACATTGGTTCCCTTGGAATCGTTGATGAAGTCCACATCCTTCAGCCGGCGCACGAATTCACAGCGATGCGGCAGCCCCGGAAATTCCCGCGCTACCCTGAGCATCACATCCATGGGCAGCCCGGCGGCATGGCCCAGTGCCAGAGCAGCCATCACGTTGCTGATGTTGTGATGACCCATCAGCTTCAACTCGCTGGCCAGCAAGAGGTTATCAAACCCGAAGGTAATCCAGGTGCCCTGGTCATCGTCCCGGGTGCTGAACGTCTCCGGATTCACCCGATGGAAGCCGAAACACAGGAACCTCAGGTTGTCCCTTGCCATGGGTGTGCTCAAGGCATCGTCCAGATTAACAATGGCGTTCTTGCAACCCCGGAATATCCGCTGCTTGGCCTGGAAATACGCCATCTTGTTGGGGTAACGGTCCATGTGGTCGTCACTGAGGTTGAGCACCGTTGCCGCAAGGGCGTTCAGCTCGTCCGTGGTCTCAAGCTGGAAACTCGAAAGCTCGAGCACATACAGGTCTGCGCCCTGGCCAAGAAGATCAAGGGCCGGGGTACCGATATTGCCGCCAACGGCGACGTTCCGGCCCGCCGCTCTGGCCATCTCACCCACCAGTGTGGTGACGGTGGTTTTGCCATTGGAGCCAGTGATCGCGACGATCGGCGCATCGGCAGCCTCGGCGAACAGATCAATGTCACCCCGGATTCTTGCTCCCTGGCGGGCGGCAGCTGCAATGGCTGGTTCGGCAATGCTGATTCCCGGGCTGACCACCAGTTCGTTGAAACCGGCAAACAGCTCTGCGTCAAAGGTCCCGAGGTGTACCGGAATATCCGGCCAACCGACCTTCAGCTGATCAAGACCCGGAGGAGCCGTGCGGCTATCGGCCACAGCAACGTCCCGCCCCTTTTCGGACAGATAGCGCACGCAGGAAAGCCCGGTTTTACCGAGCCCTACGATCAGTGTGCGACGATCCGAAACAATGACACTCATAGTTGCAGCGCTTTCCTATCTCAGTTTCAGACTGGCAATGCCAATCAGGACCAGAACGACCGTGATAACCCAGAACCGGACAATCACTCGTGGCTCCGGCCAGCCTTTCAGTTCAAAGTGGTGATGCAGCGGCGCCATGCGGAATATCCGCCGCCCGGTCAGACGGAAGGACGCTACCTGCAGGATCACTGACACGGTTTCCATCACGAACACACCGCCCATGATGAACAGCACTATTTCCTGGCGAACAATCACCGCGACCACACCCAGGGCGGCACCGAGGGCCAAGGCGCCCACATCCCCCATGAAAACCTGAGCCGGGTAGGTGTTGAACCAGAGGAAACCAAGCCCGGCGCCAACGAGTGCGCCGCAGAATACGATAAGCTCCCCGGTGCCCGGGAGATGCGGGATCAACAGGTAATTGGCGAACTGGGCGTGCCCGGACAGGTAAGCGAAGATACCAAGCGCTCCGGCGACCATCACCGTTGGCATGATTGCCAGACCATCCAGGCCGTCCGTCAGGTTGACGGCGTTGCTGCTGCCAACGATCACGAAATAGGTGAGCAGAATGAACAGCACCGGGCCAAGGGTGAGGGATACCTGCTTTACAAAGGGCACATACAGGGACGTCTCCTGAGGCAAGGCGGAACTGAAGAACAACACTACAGCCGCCGTAGCGCCGATAACCGACTGCCAAAAATACTTCCAGCGGGCCGGCAGGCCCCGCGGGTTACGCTCCACCACTTTGCGATAGTCATCAACCCAGCCGATTGCGCCGAACAGGAGCGTCACCAGCAGGGTGACCCAGACGTAGCGGTTACCAAGATCCGCCCAGAGAAGCGTACTGATGCCAATGGCTACCAGGATCAGTGCGCCACCCATAGTCGGGGTGCCAGCTTTGCTGAGATGGGTTTGCGGACCGTCATCTCTCACCGCCTGACCAATCTGGTACTGGCTCAGCTTGCGGATCATCACGGGGCCGATGATCAGCGAAATCAGCAGCGCGGTGAGTGTGCCCAGAATTCCACGCAGGGTCAGGTACTGAAACACAGTCAGTGCGGAGAAATACTGTGATAGGACCTCTGTCAGCCAGAGCAGCATGAGTTATTCACCTTTTCTTTAATTCCCTCCACCACACGCTCCATGGCGGAACTGCGAGAACCCTTGACCAGCACTGTCAATGGTGTGTTTTTATCCCCAATCGTCGATTCAACGGCCTGCTCATGGCTCAGCCCGAGTTCCGTGGACTCGCCAAACCCGTCGGCATAACCTTCACAACCCGACCCCACGGTAATCAGTCGATCGATACCATGCTCCCGGGCGCACACTCCAACTTCCCTGTGCAACGCATTTGCCTTGGCGCCAAGCTCTGCCATGGCACCGAGTACAGCAATCTTCTGACCTGCACGGCCGGCCAGCACGCCGAGCGCGGCTTTCATGGACGACGGGTTGGCGTTGTAACTGTCGTCAATCAGCGTCATTTCCGGCGACAACTCCAAGACCTGAAGCCGCCCTTTCACCGGCGCAACACTTGCCAGCCCTGCAACAATCGCCTGATCACTGGCACCCAACTCACGGGTTGCCGCGATGGCAAGCAGCATGTTGGTGATGTTGTGATCGCCCTCCAGGCCCAGCGTGACCCTGCATAGCCAGCCGTTCGAGCCGCTGATCTGAAAGGTTCTGGTTCCGGCGTCCTGGCCCTCAATGACTGCGTGATAATCCGCCTCGGCGCCGAGACGGCTGACACCTGCGACGCGGCGGGCCCCGGCTCGGGTGCGCCACTGCGCGAAGGCCGGATCGTCACCGTTGAGCACCATCAGACCGTCTGACGCGACGCCGTCAATGATTTCGCCCTTGGCCAGGACAATGTTCTCGTAGCTGCCAAACCCTTCCAGATGAGCCTCGCCAGCATTCGTGAGAATGGCAACGCGGGGCTTTGCCAGGGCGACGGTATGGGCAATTTCACCCAACCCACTGGCACCCAGTTCAATCACACCGTACTGGTGTTCCGGAGAAAGGCCGAACAGCGTAAGCGGGACGCCGATGTGATTGTTCAGGTTGCCTTTCGTTGAAAGCGTCTTGCCCATCTGCGACAGAATGGCGGCGCACATTTCCTTGACGGTGGTCTTGCCGCTGCTGCCAGTGATCGCGAGGATGGCCGCTGTGCTTTCTTCACGGTTGGCGGCCGCTAGCCGGGCAAGGGCCTCCAGTGTGTCATTCACTACCAACTGAGGCAGAGCCAGGTTGGTATCAGGCGTATCGACCACCAGGCCAACTGCGCCTTTATCCATGGCCTGTTGCAGGAAACGATGGCCATCGAAATTTTCGCCGCGCAGGGCCACAAACAGCTGGCCAGGCTCAAGGGTGCGGGTATCAGTGGAAACTCCGGCGAAGCTCACCGACGCAAGGTCGCCCGAAGCGCACTGGGCGCCCAGCCAACCCTTGGCTTCCGCCAGCGAAAAGGCGCGCATCATGCCACACCCCCATTGAGTTTCAAGACGTGGCGAACCTGCTCCGCATCACTGAACGGGTATTTCTGGCCGGCGATTTCCTGATAAGCCTCGTGGCCTTTCCCTGCGATCAGAACTACGTCGTTTGGCGTGGCCGAGCGGATCGTTGACTGAATGGCCTCGGCCCGGTCATGGATAACAGAGACCCGGGCAGCGTCCGTGAAACCGGCGAGGATGTGCCGCGCAATTGTTTCGGGGTCCTCACTGCGGGGATTGTCATCAGTAACGACCACCCGATCTGCAAGCCTCTCGGCTTCCCGGGCCATTTCCGGACGTTTACCGGCATCACGGTCACCGCCGCAACCAAACACGCACACCAGTTCACCGGTAACGTGTGGACGCAGTGCTGTCAGAGCATTGGCGAGGGCATCCGGGGTGTGGGCGTAATCGACCACCACCCTGACACCATTAGCACCCACAAACCGCTCCAGCCTGCCCGGTGGCGGTGTGAGCCGACCCACAGCCTGCTGCACGCGCTCGATCGGCACGCCAAGCGTCAGAACCGTTGCCATAGCCGCCAACACATTGCTCGCGTTGAAACTTCCCATCAGCGGAACCGAGACAACAAACCGGCTCCACTCGCCATCGACCTCAGCTTCAAAGCCTTCGTCGGTTGGTCGGAATTCCCGTAACCAGAGCTCGGTCTGGGCCTCGTGCAGGCTGTAGCGCACGCGATCACATTTGCCGTCCAGCTGTTCGAAGAGCTGTCGACCAAATGGATCGTCAAAGTTGATTACCGAAAAATGCAGCTCTTCACGCTGGAAAAGCTGCGCCTTGGCGGCACCATAGGCTTCCATGGAACCGTGATAATCCAGATGATCCCGGGTCAGATTCGTGAATACAGCGCCGGTCATCGAGAGGTTATCCACGCGGCCCTGATCAAGGGCATGGGAGGACACCTCCATCACGGCTGCCCGACCTTCCTGTTTCACGATCCGGGACAGCACCCGGTTAACCTGAACCGCATCCGGTGTCGTATGCGTCGCAGGCTGCAGGGTGCCGGGCATGCCATAGCCCAGGGTGCCGAGGATGCCGCAGGGCGTTCCCGTTTCCTTGAGCAGCTGTGCGACGTACTGGCAGACCGACGTCTTGCCATTGGTTCCGGTCACGCCAATCAGGCGAAGTCGTTGCGACGGATGCTCGAAAAAGCGATCAGCGATTCGCCCCACCAGACTGCGTAGGCCAGCGACAGGTACGATCAAGGCACCGTGGTGTTCGGTGCACTCTCCCGCCTGCTGCGCTTCCAGGAGGATGACAGTTGCGCCCGCTGCAATGGCCTTATCGACATAGAAGTCAGCCGGCGTTCGGGCGCCCGAGAGGGCGATAAAGGCATCGCCGGAGGCGACTTCCCGACTGTCGGTTTTCAGTCCGTGGATGGTCACGTCGAACACCGACGGAACCACTACGATACCCTGCAATAACGTGCTGAGAGATGTGATGCACATAGGCCTACCCTCGCTCTCCGGATGCAGAAGCAGCCATTTCGGCCTCTCCCACTTCCAGTTCAGGCTTCACATTCAACAGTCGCAGTGCGTCACTCATCACCCGTGAGAATACTGGCGCGGCCACTTCACCACCGTAGTATTCTCCGGACTGCGGCGCATCAACGGCCACAACCGTAACCAGCCTCGGGTTATCAATAGGCGCCATACCGGCAAAAATCGCCTTGTACTGGCTATCCTCGTAACCCTGGGCCCCAACAAGATGAACAGTCCCGGTCTTGCCACCAGCCGAGTAGAATCCAGGCTGGGCCCGCTTACCGGTACCCCTTGAAACGGCCTCGCGCAGCATATTGCGAACCTGGAGGGTGACCTGCTCCGAGAGCACTCGCTGCCCCTCCGGCTTCTTGTCCTGCCGGACCAGGCTCAGGGGATAACGCACGCCACCATTGGCGATCACCATATAGGCCTGGGCCAATTGAAGAGCGTTCACGCTCATACCGTATCCATAAGACAGTGTCGCCTCTTCCACGGGGCGCCACTTGGGTGGCGATGGCAATACGCCCACGGCTTCGCCGGGAAAACCGATCCCCGTTGGCTGGCCAAGCCCCAGACGGGCGTAAAGATCACGAATCACATCGCCGCCAAGGTCGGTAGCAATCCGGCTGATTCCGACGTTGCTGGACTTGACGATGATCTCGGTCATATCCATGACGCCATAGTTGCGATGATCCCGGATGGTGAAACGACCGAAACGGCGAAAACCCGGGTTGGTATCAATGGTGCTGTTAACCGAGTAGCTGCCGGATTCCAGAGCCGCCGCCGTGGTGATCGGCTTCATGGTTGAGCCTGGCTCGAACAGGTCGGTGATAGCCTTGTTTCGAAGATTCTCCGCTGCGAGCTGACTGCGGTCATTGGGGTTATAGGACCCCTGGTTGACCATCGCCAGGACCTCACCGGTATCCACGTCGAGCATGACCAGCGTACCCCCTCTGGCATTATGAGCCGTCACCACAGCCTTGAGTTCGCGATAGGCCAGGTACTGGAGGCGCAGGTCGATGCTGAGGGCGAGGTTCTGGCCGGGGCTGGCATCGCGAATCAGGGTCAGATCCTTGATAACCCGGCCACGGTTGTCTTTCAGGACCCGCTTCCGGCCGGTTTCACCGGACAGCCACTGGTTGTAGGCGAGTTCGATCCCTTCCTGCCCGCGTTCGTCGATATCGGTGAAGCCCACAACGTGAGCGGTGACTTCACCTGCAGGGTAATAGCGACGGTATTCCTGACGGGTGTATATCCCGTCAATCTCCAGTTCGAGAACCTTTCTGGCCAGATCCGGCTGAACCTTGCGGCGCAGATAGATGAATTCCCGCCCGGAGTATTCTTCGAGACGCTGCCGGAGAGAGGCTTCATTGATATCGAGCAGCCGCGCAAGGTTGGTGAGTCGCGCCTCGGAGGGATTGGCTTCAGAAGGATTCGCCCAGATGGTCTGCACTGGCGTGCTGACGGCCAGCGGCTCGTCATAACGATCGGTGACAACACCACGATGAGCATCAATACTCTCAACCCGGATGGTCCGGACATCACCCTGTTTACGCAGAAAGTCGTTATCCACGACGTGGAGGTCGACCAGACGCCATCCAAGTACACCAACGACCAGGAGAAAGACGCCCACGACGGAGCCAAAGCGCCAGGCTGCCAGCCCGGACGCCAAACGCTGCCCCCATGTTGTCTTCTTTCCCTGATCGGACACGTCGATCACCCTGAATCGTTGTTGTTTTCGTTTATTATCGGTTTGCAACCGGCGACATCAGCGGTACCAGCACAATATCCTGGCGCCCCGGCACTACCATGCTGAAACGCTCAGCCGCCAGCTTTTCGACTCGACCGTGGGCACTAAGCGCACTTTGTTCAAGCAGCAGCTGACTCCATTCACTTTGATAGCGGTCGCGCTCGGACTGAAGCTGCGACAGGGTATTAAAGAGCTCCCGGTTCTCGTGGGCGCTCACCACCACGCCGATGGAGGACGCCAGCAACACGGCCACCAGCCCAAGCGAGACCAGCACTTTGCCCTGCCGGGTCGCAGCGAATACCTGCCTTGAAATCCGGACCGCAGTTGCAACACCGTCGCGGACCTTCTGCTTGTTGAGCTTTGCCGTTTTTACCGGCTCTTCAATGGCTACCGCGCCCATGGTTACGCGCTCCCCTGCGAGTTTTTCCTGAGATCTGTGCGTTCCAGCACCCGCATGACTGCACTGCGGGCACGTACGTTGTCACTTACTTCGTCAGCGCCGGCCTTGCTGGCCTTACCAACCAAGCGGAAGTCGGAGGCCTCCTGCTCTGCCGTTACCGGAACACCTTTAGGCAACTGCGGCCCGCGGGCCAGATCCCTCATGAAGCGCTTGACCAACCGGTCTTCCAGCGAATGAAAGCTGATCACCACGAGTCGCCCGCCGGGTGCCAGATGGTCAACCGCAGACTTAAGGCCGACTTCCAGATCCTCCAGCTCCCGGTTGATAAAGATCCGGATTGCCTGAAACGTCCGGGTGGCCGGATGCTTATGCTTTTCTTTCTTCGGCACCGCCTCGCTGACCAACTCTGCCAACTGGCGAGTGGTTTCGACGGGCGCTTCCTGCCGACGCTCGACCAGTAGCCGGGCAATGCGCCGCGAGAATTTCTCTTCGCCGTAACGGAAAATCACGTTTGCGATATCCGACTCGCCCGCTGTTGCAAGCCATTCGGCGGCGCTGGGCGATTGTTCGGTATTCATGCGCATGTCCAGTGGACCATCACGCATGAAACTGAATCCACGGGAGGCATCATCAAGCTGCGGCGATGACACGCCGAGATCCAGCAACACACCATTCACTGTCTGCCAACCCTGACCGACCACCGCAGCGCCCAGCTCCGCAAACGAACCGTGGAAACTGTGGAACCGGTTATCCTGGGTTTCCAATTCCTTCGCCGCGCGTATCGCCTCGGGATCCTTGTCGATACCCAGCAACCGCGCCGACGGGCCGAGGCGACCGAGAATCAGGCGGCTGTGACCACCCCGTCCAAAGGTGCCATCCACGTAATTACCGTCGGGGTCGTTGACCAGATAGTCGACCGCCGAATCCAGGAGCACCGAGCGATGCGAGTACGCCGCCCCGGCCTCCTGATTGCGATCGGTGGTCATAAGGACAGCGCCTCCATCTCGGGCGGCATGTCTTCGTCATCAGAGGATTCATCCAGCCAGGCAAACCAGCGCTCTTCGCTCCAGAGCTCTAGCTTCTTGCCTTGCCCGATCAACATCAGCTTTTTCTCCAGATGGGCATAGCTTCTTAGAGTTGGCGGAATCAGAATGCGCCCGGCCGAATCCAGCTCCATGGGCGCAGCATTACCCAGGATCAGGCGCTGCAGCCGCCGGGCCGCCTTATTCATGTTGGGAAGCGCCTCGATTTTAGGCCGTAGAACTTCCCATTCGGGCTCCGGATAGACCAGCAGACACCGCTCCTCGTCAGCGTTTGCTGTCAATACAATGCGCCCACCACAAGCCTGCGCGAGCTCTTCGCGTACCTTGGAGGGGATCGCCAGGCGACCCTTCGCATCCATATTGATGGCATGACTGCCGAGAAAATTACTCATTTACGCTGTCTCTGGGTGCCCGATATCCACAAAAAACCACTAGAAACCACTTTTTCCCACTTCTGCACACTATAGAAACACGCAATACACAATGCAAGCGCCGCAAACAGCGCCACACTTGGAAAACTTCCTTTTATGACAAGAGGTTACAGAGCCAGATTCGATAAAATGGTGAGATTACGGAAAAGAAAAGAAGTAAAATCAAATACCTGCAAAAAACTCTGAAGACTGCAAGTGAGGTTTAAGATTTTTTGGCTATAAAGAACGCCTGTTGAGAATGACAGACGTTTCAGGAAGGGAAAAAGCGAGCTCGCCGATAAGCCGGGTTCTGTCTTGGACAGTCATTCATCTAGGGCCTGCGTCACCACAGGCCTCAAGCAACCTACCCGAATCCAGCGCGGGCCACGCCATTGGATTCCTATTTGGTCTTGCTCCAGGTGGGGTTTACCATCGCCGTGGACTGTTGCCAGCCACGCGGTGCGCTCTTACCGCACCGTTTCACCCTTACCGGCGCCCGAAGGCGCTTAGGCGGTATACTTTCTGTTGCACTTTCCGTCGGCTCGCGCCGCCCAGGCGTTACCTGGCACCTTGCCCTATGGAGCCCGGACTTTCCTCCCCCGGAAAACCGGCGGCGACTGTCTGGCGAGCTCGGGCGAGACAATACTCCTGCGCTCAGAGCCTTGCAAGGGAAAACGCCACTGTACTCAGCTGTCTTTCAGCGCCAGTGCGCGCTGGTACAGCTCATTCTTCGACAGACCGGTCAGCTCCGAGGCCATTTTGGCGACCTTCTTCACCGGAAGCTCTGCCAGCAAAACCCGAAGCACACGGTCCACATCCATGGTAGCCGCGTCATCATTACCAGGTTGCGCCATCGCACCTCGAACCATGACCACGAACTCCCCACGGGTTCCGTGGGGATCCTGCTCCAACTCTGCCAGAACCTCCGCAATCGAACCGGAATAGAAGGTTTCGAAGGTCTTGGTGATTTCCCGCCCCAGAACCATCTCACGATCCTCGCCCAGCACCTCGGCAATATCCCGTACCGACTCCAGAATCCTGTGCGGCGATTCATAGAACACCAGAGTGGCCGGCTCACTGGCCAGCGGCTCAAGACTGGCCCTGCGACCCGAGCGCTTGGCAGGCAGAAATCCCACGTACAGAAAGCGATCCGTCGGCAGGCCGGCCGCGCTCAGAGCCACTACCAGTGCACAGGGCCCCGGAATCGGGCTCACCCGATACCCCGCAGCCCTGGCGTCGCGCACCAGCACGTATCCGGGATCGGAGATAAGCGGTGTACCGGCGTCGGAGATCAGCGCCACATCGCGCCCGGCCTTAAGCTCAGCGAGGATTCCGGCTGCGCGATCTTTTTCGTTATGGTCATGCAATGCGATCATTCGCTTCTGAATGCCCAGATGGCTCAATAGCCGGCCACTGTGGCGCGTATCCTCTGCCGCGACCACATCCACGTGGGCGAGGGTCCGGGTTGCTCTTGGAGATAGATCATCAAGGTTGCCAATCGGGGTGGCAACAACATAAAGAGTGCCGCCCGGTTCATCCCTGCGGCTATCGGACGACGGGTAATCGCTGACCTCGTTTTTCAAAGCGTGTGCCTCTGTGATGGGGTATCCGGGAGCGTGACAGTTACGTCATGTGAATTAACCCCGGAGCTGTTAAACTTGCCAGCGTTAGTCTGGCGCTACAAGCCCAATCATCCGGAGTATGTCGAGCCTGCCATGTTAAATATCCGTATTCATCAACGAGCCCTGGCCAGCGTATTTACTGCCGCCCTTTTGTCGGCGGGCTGCGCCACCGTCAATCTCGAAACCCACGTCGCGCAAACGGCCGACCAGGCCCTCGAGCTTGCCGGCAACGAAGATAATATCGAGACCGCCCAGGCCTACCTCCTCCGGATCGCCAGCAGGTTTCAGGACCAGGGCAACCACGTGGCAGCACGAACGCTACTTCAAAGTTCGCAGCTGGCGCAACCGGCTGCGGACCTTGGCAACCAGAAACTCCTGCTAGCCATGGCAAGCGCCAAGGCCCTTGAGGACGAATCCTGGGCAGAGGCGCTTGCCGCCGAACTCACGCCGTCGACCTTTATAGAGTACCCGGCCGACCTGATGGCCCGGGCCGCCAACCTGCAGGCGGACACTTATGACCTGGCGGGCAAGCCGATGCCTGCGGCCATGACCCTTATCCTGCTGGCCCAGACGGATAACACCGCGGATGCGCAACAGATTCATAACCGCATCTGGTCCCTGCTGGAGAAGGTACCGGGCACCGAGCTGAGCTCGGCCTCTGCCGAAGCGATTGGCTATGAGGCCCAGGGCTGGCTGGAGCTGGCAAACCTGGTGCGCACTGCAGAAACCGGCATAGACGAGCAGGGCCGACTCATCCGGGGTTGGCAAAACAACTGGCCCGGCCATCCTGCCGCCCAGATTCTGCCCTCGGAACTCCAACTGATCGCCACACTGGCGGACAGCCGTCCGGAAAAAATCGCTCTTGCCCTGCCTCTCCAGGGCCCGCTGGCAACGGCGGGCAAGGCCATCCGGGATGGCTTTCTGGCAGCGTACTACCTGGATGACACTGCTGACCGGGGCAAAACCGACATTCGGATCTTTGATACCGCCGGCACGTCTTTCAGCGAACTTTACAAGCAGCTATCGGAACAGGATATCGACCTGATTGTCGGCCCCCTGGAAAAAGAGGCACTGGCCGGACTGGGTTCCATGAATACGCTGCCCGTACCCGCTCTCGGGCTGAATTACCTGCCGGCGGATACCAAGCCTGCTGACGGACTCTACCAGTTCGGTCTCTCGGCAGAGGACGAGGCCCGGCAAATTGCCGACCGGCTTGCCGCAGAACAGCTGCGGCAGGTTCTGGTGCTTATCCCCGGCGGCGAATGGGGCGATCGCGTTGAGGCTGCGTTGCTGAAACGCATGGCGTCCCATGAAGGGGTTGCCCTGGATATCGAGCGCTTCTATCGGGAAGACAACCTCAGGGCGGTAACGGCTGACCTGCTGGGCATTACCGTTTCCCGCGACCGGGCCATCCAGGTTGAACGCACCATTGGCATGAATGTCGAATTCGAGCCGCGTCGCCGGCAGGATGCCGACGCCATCGTCATGGTGGCAGAGCCCACTGTCGCCCGACAGTTCAAACCGCTTTTCGCCTTCTATTTCGGCGGGGACCTGCCTGTGTACTCGCCTTCCATTATCTATGAGGGCACACCCGCACCTTCACGGGACCGTGACCTGAACGGCGTTATTTTCACTGATATTCCCTGGGTACTGGGCGACGACAATGAGCTGCGTACGCGAGCTACCGAAAATCTGTCCGGAACCCGTGGCCAGCCCGGGCGCCTTTTCGCCATGGGCGCCGATGCGTGGCACCTGAGCAAACGCCTGCCGTTGCTGAAACAGGTTGAAAGCGCCTCGATATCAGGCCAAACAGGTGTGCTGACCATGACGCCCGAGGGCAGCATCCATCGGGAACAACTCTGGGCCCAGTTCCGCAACGGCGCCCCTGAACTCATTCCTGAACCGGTAACCGAAGAGGGAGAGATGGAAGGCGCTCAAGAGGAAGCCCCACCTCTCAGCGAATAACACCAACGGAGAAAAACAGTAGCCATGGATGGCACCAAAACCCTGGGTAACCACTTCGAGGGCGTTGCAGCCCGTTACCTCGCCAGTCGGGGCGTCCGGATTATTGAGCGCAACGTCTACAATCGCGGCGGCGAGATTGATCTCGTCGGACAGGAAGGTGAGACTCTCGTATTCTTCGAGGTCCGCTATCGGGGCGCTGGCAGCCTTGTAGATCCTGCAAGCTCCATCAATTACCCCAAACAGAAACGCCTGATTCGTGCAGTCTCGTTTTACCTGCACAGGCACGGGCTCTGGAACAGTCTCTCACGGATAGATGTGGTTGCCATCAGCCCGGGTACCGTCAAAAAATACCGGGTACAATGGATCAGGAATGCAATTCTGGCAGGATAGTGATACCGAAAATGACCGACACCGAACACCAGATCAACCAGTGGTTCGCAAGCCATATGGAGCATACCGCGCAGGCCGCGAGTACGGCCGGCCCTGCTATCGAGGAGGTTGCCAATGCCTTCGTGGAAACTCTGCTCCAGGACGGGAAAATAGTTACCTGCGCCAACGGTAATGCCAACATTCTGGCCCAGTACTTCTGTACCGCGCTTCTGAACCGTTTCGAACAGGACAGGCCGGCACTGCCCGCCATCAATCTCGGCGCCGACGCAACGACCTATTCGGCCATCTGCCGGGATAACCGTTTCAACGATACCTTCTCGCGTCAGGTCCGGGCGATTGGCAAACCCGGGGATCTGTTGTTCGTGATCGTCGACGATGGCCACAAGGCAAATCTTATCCAGGCTATCCAGGTTGCCCATGATCGGGAAATGAGTGTTGTGGTTCTTAGTGCCAGGGAGAAATCGGACATAACCTCTTTGTTGCATCCAGAGGACCACGAAATCGCCCTGAACGATCTCAGTCCCACGGAGGCTACACCTCTGCTGCTGCTCATCATCAATGCCCTTTGCGGGCTTATCGACGCAAAAATCTTCGGGGGATAAAAAAAGCCAGCGTAAGCTGGCTTTTCAAAACGAGTGCGCTGGCGTTATTTCACAACCTTGAGGGTAGGCCTGCCAGAGGGGCGATCCTCCTGACCAGGTGACGCCTGCTCACCATCGCGCTCCTTCGAGGTACCGTCAGGATCGGGAGAGCCCGGCTCACTGCCGAAGACCATGCCCTCGCCGTTTTCCTTGGCGTAGATTGCCATCACCGCCTGCAACGGAATAAACACCTGCATGGGCACGCCACCGAAACGGGCACTGAATTCCAGCGCTCCATTCCCGATGACCAGGCCGCGCACGGCGCCCGGGCTGATATTCAGCACAATCTGCCCGTTCGCGACATGCTCTGTCGGCACCTGCACACCCTGAATGCCTGCGTCCACTACAATGTAGGGGGTACAGTCATTGTCCAGAATCCACTCATTGAATGCTCGTACCAGGTACGGACGGCTGGACGTCATGGTGTTTTTACTCTCAGCCACTGCCACTCTCCTGCTCCGGCAAGCGGAACGTTACCAAATCAGCTGCGAATGTCTTCTTCCAGATCTGACAGGCTTGCCTTGAAGCCTTCCCGGCTGAAGATGCTCTCCATGTACTTCTGAAGTGGCTTGGCCTGCTTTTCATTCAGCTCAATGCCCAGCGACGGGAGACGCCAGAGGATCGGGGCAATACAGCAGTCTACGATGGTGAACTCTTCGGACAAGAAGAAGGGCATCTCCCCAAACAGGGGCGCCGTCGCCAACAGGCTTTCCTTCAGCTCTTTGCGCGCTGTCTCAGAAGCCTTGGCATTCGGCTGAGCCAGAATCTGGTCGACCAGGCCACACCAGTCTTTCTGGATCCGATGGATCATCAGACGGCTGTTGGCTCGAGCAACCGGGTATACCGGCAACAAGGGCGGATGCGGGAAACGCTCGTCGAGGTACTCCATCATGATGTTGGGCTCATAAAGCACCAGATCACGATCCACCAGCGTCGGCAGGGCGTTGTACGGGTTCAGGTCGGCCAGTTCAGCCGGCGGATTGTCGGGATCCACATCAACGATATCGACGGTAACACCCTTCTCTGCCAGTACAATCCGCACTCTGTGGCTGTAATGGCTGGCCGGATCCGAGAAAAACGTCATTGATGACCGCTTGGTCACAACGCCCATAGAACTACCTCACGAGTAAACAAACCGAAATGATCCTGAAAAAACGCAAAAATCCAGCGGGCCGGTTATGCCCGCTGGAACTCAGGGGACGGGATTATACCCTATTTCTCAGTGTACGTCCTTCCAGTACTCACGATTGAGCAGGTAGGCGAACACGAAGAAGATGGCCACAAAGATCAGGACAAAGATCCCCAGACGCTCACGCTCAAGCTTGATCGGATCACCCATGTAAGACATGAAGTTGGTCAGATCATACATGGCCTGGTCAAACTCTGCTCCAGACATGCTGCCTTCGATAGCGTACTCCGGGCAAACATCCGCGTTATTGATGTTGCCACTCAGGGGCTCAACGCTGGCCGGCGTTCCGATTTTCGGTTCAACGGCGCAGAGCCCCTGCAAATCAACCAGAACATGGGGCATACCGACATTCGGGAATACCACGTTATTGACGCCCAGCGGACGGGACTCGTCCTTGTAGAAACCGCGGAGGTAGGAATATACCCACGCTTCGCCACGCAGACGGGTTTCGAGCGTAAGATCCGGTGGCGGAGCACCGAACCAGTCAGCCGCCATGTCTTTGTTCATGGAGTTTTTCATCAGCTCGCCAATTTTGGCGCCGGTGAAGATCAGGTTTTCCTCATACAGCTCATCGGGAATTTCGAGATCCTCAGCCACACGCTTGTAGCGCGCGTACTCCATGGAATGACAACCCATGCAATAGTTGGTAAAGGTTGCCGCTCCGCGCTGGAGAGATGCCTTGTCAGAGTGATCTGACTCAAAGCTGTCCAGCGGCACGGTTGAACCCGCTGCCAGCCCGAGAGCTGGCAGGACCGCGATGAAAAGACCAAAAATCAGCTTTCTCATTATCCTGTCACCCTCTCTGGAACTGGCTTGGTTTTCTCCATGCGCGTATAGAACGGCATGAGGATAAAGTAGAGGAAGTACAGCACCGTCAGAATCTGGGCAACCATTGTGCGGCCTTCGGTAGCGGGTACAAGACCGAGATAGCCGAGGATCACAAAGCTCACCACGAAGATGGCCAGTGCAATACGGCTCAACCAGCCTTTGTAACGCATGGACCGTACCGGGCTCTTATCCAGCCAGGGCAGTACGAACAGGATGGCGATTGCCGCACCCATCACAACAACACCCCAGAACTTGGCGTCAAGACCGAACAGGTCGATCGTCACCGCACGCAGCATTGCGTAGAACGGAGTGAAGTACCACACGGGCGCAATATGATCTGGTGTTTTCAACGGGTTTGCCGGCTCGAAATTCGGCTTCTCGATGAACAACCCGCCACCTTCCGGGAAGAAGAACACCACGATAAAGAAGATGAAGAAGAAAACGCCCACGCCGAGAAGATCGTGCACGGTGTAGTAAGGATGGAACGGGATTCCGTCTTTGGGGATGCCGTTTTCGTCCTTGTTCTTCTTGATATCGATACCGTCGGGGTTGTTGGAGCCCACTTCGTGCAGTGCCAGGATGTGAAGCACTACCAGGCCCAGAAGCACGATCGGCAGCGCCACCACGTGCAGCGCAAAGAATCGGTTGAGGGTAATACCGGAAATCAGGTAGTCACCACGAATCCAGAGAGAGAGATCCTCACCGATCACGGGTATAGCACCAAACAGGTTAACGATAACCTGCGCACCCCAGTAGGACATCTGGCCCCACGGCAGGAGATAGCCCATGAACGCTTCAGCCATCAGGATCAGGTAGATCAGCATACCGAAGATCCAGATCAGCTCACGCGGCTTTTGATAGGAGCCATACATCAGCCCCCGGAACATGTGCAGATACACCACAACGAAAAATGCGGACGCTCCTGTGGAGTGCAGATAACGCAGCAGCCAGCCCCACTCGACATCACGCATGATGTACTCGACAGAGGCAAATGCACCTTCAGCCGAGGGGTTATAGCTCATGGTGAGCCAGATACCGGTCACCAGCTGGTTAACCAGTACCAGCATCGCCAGTGATCCGAAGAAGTACCAGATGTTGAAGTTTTTCGGAGCATAGTACTTGCCCAGATGCTTGTTCCAGGCTTCGATGACCGGAAGGCGCTCGTCCACCCAGTGAAGTAATTTGCTCATTACGCTGCCTCCGGATCAAGACCAATCGTGAGGGTCGAATCATCGTCGAAACGGTACGGCGGAACCACAAGGTTTGTGGGTGCTGGCTGTGCCTCGTATACCCTTCCTGCCATGTCGTAGCGGGAACCATGACAAGGACAGAAGAGACCGCCCAGCCACTCATCACCCAGGTCTGCCGGTGCAACTTCCGGCCGGTAGGACGGAACACAACCGAGGTGCGTACACAGCCCGACCAACACAGCAAATTCCGGCTTCAGCGACCGGAGTATGCCGTCGATGTACTCAGGTTGTTGCGGCACTTCCGAGTTCGGATCTTTCACCCGATCGTTAAGCTTTTCGATGTTCTCATTCATCTCGTCGGTACGGCGAATGATCCAAACCGGCTGACCCCGCCATTCAACGGTGATCTGCTGACCCGGTTCAATCTTGCTGATATTGACGGTTACCGGTGCACCGGCTGCTTCCGCTTTTGCACTGGGGTTCCACGACCCCAGGAACGGAACCGCCGCACCGACGACGCCGACTCCACCCACCACAGACGTAGCACCGATCAGAAACCGGCGCCGGCCTTGGCTAACGTCGCCATTATTCATTATGGTCTTCTCCCATCAGGCGATGCCACCGCCCGCAACACAGCCGACAATGCGCATCAAAAGGACTTCACAACCCAAAAATATAAGCGTCCAAATGGTAATGAAATTACCAGAGGCTTACAAGTCAGAAAGCCGCCGCTGGCGCCTCACCCCTGCTCCAGATCAATTTGCTGACAGATCACTCGAACATAAAAAAACCCGACCGAAAAGGGCCGGGTTTTCCAGGATCCTGCTCCAGCGAAATTAACGCTTGGAGTACTGAGGACGCTTACGCGCCTTGCGCAGACCCACTTTCTTACGCTCAACTTCACGTGCATCACGGGTAACATAACCCGCTTTACGCAGCGCCGGGCGCAAAGTTTCGTCGTAATCCATCAGAGCGCGGGTCAGACCGTGGCGAATTGCGCCGGCCTGGCCACTGATACCACCACCCTTAACGGTAATGTTGATATCAAAACGATCGGTAGACTCGGCAACCACCAGGGGCTGACGAACGATCATGCGCAGGGTTTCGCGACCGAAGAAATCTTCGATGGTGCGACCGTTGATGGAGATGTTACCGCTTCCCGGCTTGATAAAAACCCGAGCCGTGGATGTCTTGCGGCGACCAGTACCGTAATTTTGTGCTACAGACATATCCGCCTTCCGTTAAATGTCGAGTTCTTTGGGCTGCTGGGCTGCGTGAGGGTGCTCAGCGCCGGCATAGATTTTCAGCTTCTTGAACATGGCGCGACCGAGCGGTCCCTTCGGAAGCATGCCTTTGACAGACTTCTGGATGATTTGCTCGGGTGCCTTGTCGACCAGCTTCTCGAAGTTGATGGATTTGATTCCACCCGGAAAGCCGGTATGACTGTAGTACATCTTGTCAGATGCTTTCTTGCCGGTAACCCGCACCTGGCTGGCGTTGATCACTACAATGTAATCGCCAGTGTCTACGTGGGGGGTGTACTCAGGCTTATGCTTGCCCCGCAGACGAAGGGCGATTTCGGTTGACAGACGACCCAGCGTCTTGCCGGCTGCGTCTACAACGTACCAGTCACGTTTTACTGTTTCTGGTTTCGCACTCAGAGTCTTCATTGATTCCGCCTTGAACGCTATATAAGAAACGTTAAAAACCACCGCCGGTAAATGCAAGGCATCCGGAGGGGGTTCCATACCTGTGTTGCGTTGCCATCATTCGGGGCTGAGATAATGACATCGCCTTGAAAAGCCAGGGCGCGAAGTATACTCGAACCACCCAGGAAAGCCAACCCTGTGTCGATTCGTTTCGTTATTCCCCTATACCGGCAGTCGCCCAACCGTACAGCCCCGACACGTTATCCAGAAGCGCCGGCGCCAGATGCTCCGGCGACGTGCCACGGAGCTCCGCGAGCGCGTCCAGAATATCCGGCAGATAGCGTGGGGAGTTCTCTCCCTGTGGCACGCCTTCCGGCGCCATGTCCGGGGCGTCTGTCTCAAGCACCAGCGCCTCCAGTGGCAATTTTGCGACTGCGTCGCGGGTCTTTCGGGCCCTGGGATGGGTGATCACACCCCCTACCCCGATAAAGCACCCAAGATCGACCAGCTTTGCAGCCTGCTGGAAGCTTCCGCTGAATCCGTGAATCAGTGCTCGACCCTGCCACTGGCGACGATTGAGCACACCGTGAACTTCGTCATGGGTCTTGACGGAGTGGATCACCAGCGGCAAATTCAGTTCGTCAGCCAGCGCCACCTGGGCTTCAAACCAGGGCAACTGCGCTTCGAGACTTCCCCGGATTCGATCGAGTCCGCATTCACCGATTGCCACACAGCGGTCGGGACGACCCTCCAGCAATCGGCGGAGCTGAGTCAGATCTTCTTCAGAATGCTCTTCCACAAACCAGGGGTGAATGCCGAGACAGTAAAACAGACCATCATGAGCCAGCGCTGTCTCGCGGACGCGGTCCCAGTCCGCTCGCCGGACACCGGGTATCACCAGCCCCCGGAGTCCGCGCGATCGGCCCTGCTCAAGCTCTTTATCGCGGCGGCCATCGAACTGGGGAAAATCGAAATGGCAATGGGCGTCGATCAGCTGCACAGTCACCTCCGCCCGGAACCGTTAATGCTCCCGGGTCTTGTGGAACTGGATGTCCGGATACCGCTCCTGGGCCAGGTTCAGGTTGACCATGGTCGGAGCAATGTAGGCCAGCCTGTCACTCCCATCGAGGGCCAGGTTGTCGTTATTCTTGCGCTGGAACTCATCAAGTTTGCGCTCATCGCTGCAGGTGACCCACCGCGCAGTAGCTACGTTAATTGGCTCGTAGATGGCCTCCACCTTGTATTCGCTTTTCAAGCGACTGACCACCACATCGAACTGCAGCACACCGACCGCCCCGACGATGAGATCGTTATTCCGAAGCGGCCTGAACACCTGGACGGCACCCTCTTCGGACAGCTGTATCAGCCCTTTCTGGAGCTGCTTGGCCTTGAGCGGATCCTTCAGGCGAATCCGGCGGAACAATTCGGGCGCAAAGTTGGGGATGCCGGTGAACTTCATGTCGTCGCCAGCAGTAAAGGTATCACCCAACTGAATGGTGCCATGGTTGTGCAGGCCGATAATATCGCCGGCAAACGCCTGCTCGGCGTGTTCGCGGTCGCCGGCCATGAACGTCAGCGCGTCGGAAAACCGGACTTCCTTGCCAATACGGACATGACGAGCCTTCATACCCTGGTTGTAACTGCCGGAGACAATGCGGAGGAAGGCAACACGGTCACGATGCTGTGGATCCATATTTGCCTGAATCTTGAATACGAAGCCCGAGAACCCGTCCTCGGCCGGCTGGACCAGTCTCTGGTCGGTTTCCCGCGGTTGCGGCGCCGGGGCCCACTCCACCAGACCATCGAGCATGTGGTCCACGCCGAAGTTACCCAGTGCGGTACCAAAGAAGACTGGCGTCAGTTCACCGGCAAGAAAAGCTTCCTGGTCAAACTCGTGGGACGCGCCTTTGACCAGCTCAATTTCATCACGCAGATCGCCGGCGTAAGCGCCAATCGCCTGATCAAGCTCGGGATTGTCCAGCCCCGAGATAACGCGCTTGTCCTGAATCATATGGCCCTGGCCGGACTGATACAGAATAACCTCGTCCCGAAGCAGGTGATAAACCCCTTTGAAGCTCTTGCCCATACCGATGGGCCAGGTGATCGGTGCACAGGCAATTTTCAGAACTTCCTCAACCTCGTCCATCAGCTCCACCGGATCCCGGGTGTCCCGATCCAGCTTGTTCATGAACGTGATAATCGGCGTATCCCGCAGCCGGGTAACCTCCATCAGTTTGATGGTCCGTTCCTCGACACCCTTGGCGCTGTCAATAACCATCAGACAGGAGTCCACCGCCGTGAGCGTGCGGTAGGTGTCCTCCGAGAAGTCTTCGTGGCCCGGCGTATCCAGCAGGTTCACCAGCTTGCCACCATAAGGAAACTGCATGACGGAGGTGGTTACCGAAATACCCCGCTCTTTCTCCATTTCCATCCAGTCGGACTTGGCGTGCTGGCCAGACTTCTTTCCCTTGACGGTACCGGCCTTCTGGATTGCCTGCCCGAACAATAGCACCTTCTCGGTAATCGTGGTCTTACCGGCATCCGGGTGCGAGATAATGGCGAAGGTGCGGCGCTTGGCCACTTCCTGGGAAAGGTTAGACATAATCGAAAAGCAACCTGAATCTGAAGTTCTGGAAAAGGCGGCCATTATAGGCCCTATGCCGCTGTGACGCTAACTCGCACTGCAGTGATCACTGGCCGAGGGCAAGCATCAGGACCCGGGCATCCTCCCGCCCACTGGCAGACGGATAATACCCGGGGCGCTGGCCGATCTCGTGAAAGCCTTCATTCTGGTACAACGCGATAGCGGCATGATTGCTGTCCCTTACTTCGAGCAACAGCTGAGCCATACCTTCATGAGCTGCGGTTGCCAGAACATGCCTCAGAAGATAGCGCCCCACCCCCTCACCGCGGGCTCTCGGGTGGACGCAGATATTCAGCAAATGCGCTTCATCAACCATGTAGGCCACGACAGCGTACGCGGTGAGTTTGCCCCCATGGCAGGCACCCCAGAGCCGGTAGTTGTCCTTGAAACAATCCAGAAACACCGATTCGCTCCAGGGGTGCGAATAACCCTGGCGCTCTATATCGAGCACATCCGGGACATCCTCGGGCACCAGGGGGCGCACAATAAGATCGGCATCAAGAACTTTTTGGTAGGTTTCCGGATAAGGCATTAACGGGCGACCAGAGGCCGTATCTGTTGCCACAGGGAGCGCTTCAATGTCGGGTTGCCGGCAATCTCAGCAAGGGTGTGCGGAAACCGGACTGCTGCGTCGTGTCCAAGGGCTTCGCTCAGCCAGCTTTTTTCTGCATCCTCTCCACCCTGCAAGACGACAACCTGCTGACGTTCCAGGCCCGACAGAACACTGCGCATCACCTCAACAAAGTCATGGCCGGAGTTCCCGGGCACCAACAGATTGTTGAAGATAGGCCAGGAGACTTGCCCGAGCACTTGAGGCTGCTCCTCACCAAGGCTCTTGAGAATATTCAGTGCGAGGGTTTCCTGCAGTCGACTGCTGGCATCCGCAGACATACCTCCGATCAGTACCGCCCTGGTTCCCGCCCAGATCATGACGTTAACGTTTTCAGAGGGAATCCCGGCAGGCTGCTCTGACATGTCCTCTGGCGCTGCGGGCTCCGGAGAGTTCGCAGCGTCATCCGACACGGCAGGCGATTGGGGAGGCTGTCGGGAGGCGTTGCCTGGCGCGACAGCCTCACCTTCCATCAAGGCCTGAAGATCCGCTATTCGGGCCACGCCTTCAGTTCTATCTGGGCCCGTCGGTTTACGCGGCGCAGGGCGACCGGCATCTCTTACCGGACTGGGTATGGTTTCAGAAGTTCCAGGCATTGGCTCCGGAACCTGACTCTCCTCGGGAAACTCAAAATCCGGGCTTGGCGCCGCGCCGGGCAACGGTTGCCGGGCATACCACATGCGTATCCCCGCTGCTCCCAGATAAAACTGACGCTCTGCTTCCGATCCAACCATTACCTTCGCCTGTCGCGACTCACCGAATAACCATTCTCACACATCCGCGACCTGGGGATGCTGTCGAATTCCGCCCTTGCTGATCAGGTTCAGGGCCTCAATGTAAGCCTTGGCGGACGCGATGATGATATCAGTATCAGCACCCACGCCGTTAACGATGCGGCCACCGCGCTCCAGGCGTACCGTCACCTCGCCCTGGGCATCGGTGCCGCTGGTAATGTTGTTTACGGAATACAGCTGGAGATTGCAGCCGGAATCCACCAGAGATTCGATTGCCTTGAACGTGGCATCGACCGGCCCGCTGCCCTCGGCTTCAACCTTGTGCTCTTTGCCGTCTACGCTCAGCGTGAGATTGGCTTTGGGTACGACTCCGGTCTCCGAGCAGACCTGCATACAGACCAGGCCATAACGGCCGTCTTCCTCTTTCTGCCGGGTATCGGTGGCAATCGCCTGAAGATCCTCATCGAAAATCTCATGTTTCAGATCTGCCAGCGCCTTGAACCGTGTAAAGGCCTCATTCAGCTCCGTCTCGGTCTCAAACTGAATTCCGAGCTCCAGCAAACGGGTACGGAAGGCGTTCCGACCGGAGTGTTTGCCCAGGACGAGGCTGTTGGTATGCCAACCAACGTCCTGCGCCCGCATGATCTCATAAGTCTCCCGGTGCTTCAGAACCCCATCCTGGTGTATCCCGGATTCATGGGCAAAGGCATTGGCGCCGACGATAGCCTTGTTGGGCTGTACCGGAAAACCGGTGATTGTAGAAACAAGACGAGACGCCGGCACGATGTGCTGGGCATCAATGCGGGTATCGATATGGAACAGATCCTGGCGGGTACGAACCGCCATGACAATTTCTTCGAGCGCCGCGTTACCGGCCCGCTCACCCAGCCCATTGATGGTGCACTCTACCTGACGGGCTCCCTGGGAAACCGCCGCCAGGGAGTTCGACACAGCCAGACCCAGGTCGTTGTGGCAATGCACTGAAAAAATAGCTTTGTCCGCGTTTGGAATCCGGTTCAACAACTGACGGATGGTTTCACCGAACTGCTCGGGAATGGCATAACCGACCGTATCCGGGATATTGATCGTGCTGGCACCGGCATCGATGGCGGCCTCGATGATCCGGCAGAGGAAGTCCAGTTCGGAACGTCCGGCGTCCTCGCAGGAGAATTCGACGTCGTCGACATGACTCCGCGCGCGTTTCACTGAGCGAACCGCCTGCTCAATCACCTCATCCGGCTGCATCTGCAGCTTGTGCTTCATGTGAATGGGCGACGTGGCTATAAACGTATGAATACGCCCGCGCTGTGCCGGCCGGATAGCTTCTGCCGCGCGATCGATATCCTTGTCGAGCGCCCGGGCTAGACTGCAGATCGTTGAGTCCTTGATGGACTCGGCGATCGCTTTCACCGCCTCGAAATCGCCCTGGCTGGCAATCGCGAATCCTGCCTCAATAACATCCACCCGGAGCTTTTCCAGCGCTTTCGCAATGCGGAGCTTCTCGGCTTTGTTCATGGTGGCACCGGGGCTTTGCTCGCCATCACGGAGCGTTGTATCGAAAATAACCAGGTGATCAGTGGCAGGCATTGGCAGGCTCCATTCTGAGATGTCGTTCGTTATGGGGAGAGTATATCACCGGCCTGCCGTGAGTGAGGCCGTGAATTTCAGGCAATAAAAAACCCCAGCATCGAGGATGCTGGGGTTTTCGGTATTAGGAGCCTGACGATGACCTACTCTCACATGGGCAACGCCACACTACCATCGGCGCTGGTCTGTTTCACTTCTGAGTTCGGGATGGGATCAGGTGGTTCCAGACCGCTATGGTCGTCAGGCAAAACGGTTGATCACTGGGGGACGAGAAGGAACTGAGTGATGTTGATTTCGTTTGAGCGGTTAGGCTCTGCGTTATCCGCAATTGTCTTGGGTGTTATATAGTCAAGCCGCACGAGCAATTAGTATCGGTTAGCTCAACGCCTCGCAGCGCTTACACACCCGACCTATCAACGTCCTGGTCTTGAACGGCTCTTCAGGGACCTCGAGGGTCCAGGGAGATCTCATCTTGGAAGGGGCTTCCCGCTTAGATGCTTTCAGCGGTTATCCTGTCCGAACATAGCTACCGGGCAATGCGACTGGCGTCACAACCCGAACACCAGAGGTTCGTCCACTCCGGTCCTCTCGTACTAGGAGCAGCTTTCCTCAAATCTCCAAC
>OJCB01000013.1_pt1 | contig 121403 bp, 109 predicted proteins | sample 1591501 | NCBI WGS metagenome assembly OJCB01 (sample SAMN05416813, study PRJEB24817) | seawater metagenome | isolation source: Sea water | place: Canada:Atlantic | collected 2013-07 | reverse complement strand
CCTTTAAAGCGATTCCTGTACCTCTTACAACAGCTCTTAAAGGGTCTTCAGCAATATATACAGGTAAGTCTGTTTTTCTAGAAAGACGTTTATCTAAGCCTCTTAACATAGAGCCTCCTCCAGCAAGATATATTCCTGTGTTGTAGATGTCTGCAGCTAATTCTGGTGGAGTTTTAGAGAGTGTTTCCATAACAGCATCTTCAATTCTTAGAATTGATTTATCTAGCGCTTTTGCAATTTCTCTGAAGGAAACCTGAACTTGTTTTGGTTTTCCACTTAATAAATCTCTCCCCTGAACCAACATGTCTTCAGGAGGGTTGTCTAAATCTTCTGTAGCTGCACCAATGGTAATTTTCACCTTTTCTGCAGTTGTTTCTCCAATATATAGGTTGTGCTGAGTTCTCATATAATACATGATATCATTGGTGAATAAATCACCAGCTACTTTCACAGACTGATCGCAAACAATACCCGCTAAAGCAATAACGGCAATTTCTGTTGTTCCACCACCTATATCAATAATCATGTTTCCCTTTGGCTCCATAATATCTATGCCAACACCAATTGCAGCAGCCATAGGCTCATAGATTAAATAAATTTCTTTTGCATTCATATGTCTTGCAGAATCTTGCACAGCTCTTTTTTCAACTTCAGTAATTCCAGAAGGAATGCAAATAACCATTCTTAAAGCAGGAGGGAAGAGTTTCTTTTTAATTGCAGGAATTTTTTTAACAAACTCTTTAATCATTTCTTCTGAAGCTTGAAAATCTGCAATAACTCCATCTTTTAAAGGACGGATAGTCTTAATATTTTCGTGGGTTTTTCCCTGCATCAAGTTTGCTTCTTTTCCGGTGGCTATAATTTTACCAGTTACTCGATTTCTAGCAACAATAGACGGGCTATCAATCACAACTTTTCCGTTGTGAATAATAAGCGTATTTGCCGTTCCTAAATCGATGGCAATATCTTCCGTCATGAAATCAAAAAAGCCCATAAATATGAATAATTTTCTAAGTACGTGTGTGTTATTACAAATCTAGTAAAAATAAGCTAGTAAGCAAGTTGAATTTTAATGTTTAAAATGTCTGGTTCCAGTCATTACCATAGAAACATCGTTTTCATTACAATAATCTATGCTTAATTGATCTTTAATTGAGCCTCCGGGTTGAATTACGCTTTCAATTCCTGCAAGCTTAGCAATTTCAACACAATCTGGAAACGGAAAGAAAGCATCACTTGCCATGGCAGACCCTTGCAAATCAAATCCAAAATTAGTTGCTTTTTCTATTGCCTGTCTGAGAGCATCAACTCTACTGGTTTGACCAGTTCCACTGGCATATAATTGCTTGTCTTTTACTAAAACAATGGTGTTAGATTTCGTGTGTTTGCAAATTTTAGAGGCAAATAGTAAGTCTTCCAACTCTTTTTCAGAAGGCTTTTTAATGGTTGCATAAGACAAGTCTTCAAGGGTGTCTGTCTTAGAATCTTTATCCTGAATTAATAATCCATTTAATGAGGTTCTTACAATCTGATTAGACACTTCAATATTTTTTTGTGTTAGAACAACTCTATTCTTTTTTCCTTTTAAAATGGTAAGTGCATCTTCATCATAGGAAGGAGCAATAACTACCTCACAAAATAATGTGTGTATTTCATCAGCAGTAGCTTTATCAATGTTTGTGTTTGAGATTAATACCCCACCAAAAGCAGAAACAGGATCACCAGCTAATGCATCAACATAAGCTTTTGAAATAGTTTTTCTTTGAGCAAAACCGCAAGCATTGTTGTGTTTTAAAATGGCAAAAGTTGGGTCTTCTCCAAGGAATTCATTCATCAAATTAACGGCAGCATCAATATCTAGAAGATTATTATAACTTAATTCTTTTCCATGAAGTTTTTCAAACATAGCATCTAAATCTCCAAAAAAGTATCCTTTTTGGTGAGGGTTTTCTCCATAGCGTAGAGTTTTAGAAATTATTTCACTTGCCTTAAAAACAACTTCATCTTCATTAAAATAATTAAATATAGCGGTATCGTAATGTGAAGAAATATTAAAGGACTTTGCAGCAAATTTCTTTCTTTCAGATAGAGATGAAGAACCATTATTAGTTTTATATAACTGTAAAAATTCTTCATATTGATCCATTGAAGAAATGGTAAAAGTATCTTTGAAGTTTTTTGCTGAGGCTCTTATTAGTGAAATGCCGCCAATATCAATTTTTTCTACAATATCTTGCTCAGATGCTCCTGAGCTTACTGTTTTCTCAAAAGGATATAAATCTACAATCACAAGATCTATTTGAGGAATGTTATATTCACTCATTTCTGAAATATCACCATCATGATCTTGTCTGTTTAAAATACCACCAAAAACTTTCGGGTGTAATGTTTTTACCCTTCCTCCTAAGATGGAAGGATAAGAAGTTAGATCTTCAACCGCAGTAACAGGAATAGATAACTCTTTGATGAATTTCTCGGTACCTCCTGTAGAATATATCGTAACATTATTTTTGTGTAACTCTTTTACCAAGGGTTCTAATCCATCTTTGTGAAAAACAGAAATTAATGCAGATTTAATAGTTTTTACTTTCCTCATTTTGTATGCTTTGTTAAGCAAACAAACTTACTAAAAGTGAAGAGTTAAAACAATAGAAACTAATTTGAAATATGGAAACTTATACTATAATTGTGAATAAATTTTTTTTGTAAACGAATTCACCAGATCATTATAATCTTTTGAAGGTTTTTCATTCTTTTTTTTTCTTAAACCTATATTTTCTAATAGGGTCTTTAATTTGAGCGTTTTGTTGATGTTCATGATGTTGGGGTATTTACGATACAACAATATTACTAATAACATTAGTGATTAACAATACCCATAAAAAGGGATTTTTATAACTCCCTTATATTGGGTAGATGAAAATCTAGGCTTAATATGAAATTGAAAAAATTGGTTTAATACTTTAGGTTATACTTGGAGATTTTGGTCTTAATATAAAGTAGCAATTTTAGAACAAATAAATTCTAAAAGTTTTGTGTCATCATTAGAAAAAGGATTGACAGTATGGGAATCAATATCTATCTGACCAATATTTTCACCATTCACAAAAATTGGAATTACAATTTCTGATTTTACTTTCCAGCCACAGGAGATATAATTTTCTTGTTCAGTAACATCTTGAACAATAAAATTTTCATTTGATACAGCTACTTGACCACAGATGCCTTTTCCAAAAGGAATAATGGTGTGTTCTGTTGGTTCTCCAGTAAACTCAGCCAATTTCAACTCTTCTTTTTTTCCGTTTTTGAAGTAAAAGCCAACCCAATCATAATAAGAAATTTCACTTTGTAAAAAATCACAAATAGCCTGTTGCTTTTCTTTAGTTGTTTTTTCGGATAAAATAATGTCTTCAATGACATTCTTGAAACTATTGATGTTCACGTTTTTTCTATATTTGTTTATTATAATTAAACTTAACAAAAATAAATTAAATTTTTAATGAAAGGTCAAAAGAGTATCGTTCTTTTTTTAGTGAAGTTTTTCACTGTGTATTTTGTTTTATTTGGACTTTACTCTTTTTATCTAAATAAAACACAACAAAAAGCAGGTATTTTTTCTTGTTCTCCTATCACAACTAAAGTTGCAGAGCAAACCAAAACTATTTTGTCTTTGTTTAATTATGAAACTCTTGTTTTACAGCATGAAAAGGAAATATCTATGAAAGTTATATTAAATGGTAGATATGTAGCTAGAGTAATTGAAGGTTGTAATTCAGTTAGTATTATTATTCTATTCTTAGCATTTATTGTTGCTTTTAAAGGATCTTTAAAAAACACTATTATTTTTGGAGTTGTAGGTGCTATGATTATTTATATTGTTAATATTTTGCGAATAGCTTTCTTAACAATAATGATTTATGAATACCAAAGTTATCAAGAGTTTTTTCATAGCATTGTTTTTCCTGCAATTATTTATGGAATTACTTTTTTGCTATGGATAGTTTGGGTTCATAAATTTTCAAATTTTAAGAAATGAAAAAAACAATAAGAATAATTATAATTGTATTGTTGTTTGTACTTTTGTTTTTGGTGAGAGCCTTTGAAGACCAGTTGTTTTATGACCCATTAAATAGTTATTTTGAAAACGATTATTTATACAAGAAAATTCCTCTATTAGATAGATGGAATTTACTACTTCATCTTTTTTACAGATACACTATTAATAGTTTAATTTCTCTAGCTATCATTTATATGGTTTTTAGGAATAAAAAAATTATTAAATTTTCGCAATTATTTTTTACTGCTGCATTTCTATTGTTGATTATTTCTTTTTCTTTTTCATTGAGAAATAACCTAGAAGGAGGCTACCTTTTTACTTTTTATATTCGGAGATTTCTGATTCAGCCTCTTTTTTTATTGATTCTTTTACCTGCGTTTTATTATCATAAGAAACTATAAAAAATAGTTTAACATAATTTTAAAAAATTCTGTTGTATTTTTGCGGAACAATGAATGTAATTGTAAGAAAAATAAGTACAACGCTACTGTCATTTATAGTACTGTTCTCATCCATGTCTTTTGCCATAGATGAACACTATTGTGGAACTAATTTAATGGATGTATCTTATTTTGGTGATGCTGATAATTGTGGCTCAGAGGAGGTAACTATGAACTCTAGTACATCCTCAGTAAAACAAAATAATTGTTGTAAAGATGAAACAACACTCCTCGAATCATCAATATTTAATAAAGAAAAATTCATCAATCTACAGCATGTAGATGCAGAGGTTCTTTTTTTTAAGGCAAATTCTTATTTAGGAGCTTACAAAGACATTGCTATAGAAATAGAATATTATACAGACTTTTCTCCACCTGATATAGCCCAAGATTTTCAGGTTTTACATCAGGTTTTTTTAATTTAATTTTAAATAGTACTACAATAGTATCATCTTTTTAGATGATTTCTCGTCTAGTTATTATTAAAAGTTAAATACAATCCAATGAAAAAAAACAGCATCATTACCATCTTTTTATTACTACCCTTATTCTTATTTTCTCAAGAAACATTAACGGGCATGATTATGGATAAAAACAATCCCAAAGATAATTTAGGAGTTTTTGGGGCCAATGTTTATTGGTTAAATAGCTCTACAGGAGCTACAACTAATGAAAAAGGATGGTTTACAATTCCATATAAAAAAAGTTATAAGAAGCTTGTAGTTAGTTATGTTGGTTATAAGACAGATACGCTAATCATAACTAATTTGGAGCCCATACATCATTTTATAACACCAGAAAATGAGTTAGAAGAAGTAACTATAAAAAGTAAAAAGAAAGCAACACAAAGATCTTTTGTACAAACACAAAATGTTTTTACAGTAAACAGTGCGGAATTATTGAAGGCTGCCTGCTGTAATCTAGCTGAGAGCTTTGAAACCAACCCATCTATTGATGTAAATTTTTCAGATGCCTTAACAGGAACTCGTCAAATTCAAATGTTAGGTTTAAAAAGTCCTTATTTACTAATAACTCAAGAAAACCTTCCTTCAATTCGTGGTGCAGCCCAGGTTTTTGGTCTCACTTTTACACCCGGTACTTGGGTAGAAAGCATTCAAATAACTAAAGGAGCAGGAAGTGTTATTAATGGTTATGAGAGTATCTCTGGACAGATTAATGCAGAATTAGTAAAGCCTTTTACAGATAAAAGATTTTTTTTAAACACCTATGGGTCTTTAGGTGGTAGATTAGAGTTAAACACGCATTTTAATCATAAAATTTCTGAAAAATGGCAAACAGGCTTGTATATTCATGGAAACTATAGAGGTGAGAAATTTGATAGAAATAAAGATAATTTTTTAGATAATCCATTAACAAATCAAGTAAATGTGATGAGTCGATGGCAATACTTAGATGCAGAAAAAGGCTGGGTAAGCTTTATCAATGTTCGTTATATGAATGATGCGAAACAAACAGGAGAAATTAATTTTAATCCTAGTTTAGATAAAGGAGGGTCAGATATCTGGGGAGGTGAAATTGACACTAAACGCTTTGATTCTTCTTTAAAATTAGGCTACGTTTTTCCAGAGCTTCCTTTTCAAAGCTTTGGTTTCCAGTTTGCTTATAGCAATCACGAACAAGATTCTTATTTTGGATTAAAAACCTATGATATTAAGCATGAAAGTATTTATTCAAATTTGCTATTTAATTCAATTATAGGAGATACTCGAAGCAAGTTTACAACAGGGATAAATTTTACTTATGACACCTATGATGAATTTGTAAATTCTATTAATTTTTCTAGAAATGAGAATTCTTTTGGAGGTTTTTTTGAATATGCGTATGATAATTTAGATAATTTTAGTTTTACCACAGGGCTAAGAGTTGATACTCATAATTTATTAGGAACCTTTATTACACCTAGAGTTCATTTAAGGTATGCGCCTTGGGAAAAAGCAGTGTTTAGGGGCTCAGTTGGTCAGGGAAGAAAAAGTGCTAATGTATTTGCAGAAAATCAACAGTTATTTGCAAGTGCTAGACAAATAGACATTCAATCCTCTGGTGGTAAAATATACGGTTTAGATCCAGAAGTTGCCTGGAATTATGGAATTTCATATTTACAAGGATTTAATGTATTTGATAAAAAAGGAGATATTACCTTCGACTTTTATAGAACTCATTTTCAAAACCAAGTAGTGGTAGATTGGGAAAACCCACAAAGAATTTCCTTCTATAATTTGGAAGGTGAAAGTTATGCAAATAGCTTTCAGACAGAAGTAAATTATTTCTTCAATGAGTATCTAAATGTACGCTTAGCTTATAAATTTTATGACATAGAAACTGATTATAACTCAGGGAAATTATCAAAACCATTGACTCCAAATCATCGCTTCTTTGCAAATATTTCATATGAAACAAAGCCATTAGAATTGATTAAACAATGGAAGTTTGACTTAACCTATAATTTTATTGGAGATCAACGTCTGCCAGATACATCAAGTAATCCTATTGAATATCAATTAGAAGAGTATTCAAATTCTTATAGTTTACTAAACGCCCAAGTCACCAAAGTTTTTTCTAAAAAGTTTGAAATGTATTTAGGTGTAGAAAATTTAACAAATTTCACGCAGAAAAATCCTATTTTAGCGAGTGATACTCCGTTTGGCGCTAATTTTGATTCAACTATTATTTATGGACCAATTTTTGGAAGAATGTTTTACAGCGGATTAAGATTTAAAATTGATTAAAAATGAAAAAAATTATCCTTATGTTTTGTTTGTTGTTGGTAGGTTTATCAGCAGAAGCACAAAAGAAAAAAAAGAATTTTAAAGTAGCAATTGAAGTTGATGGTGTTTGTATGATGTGTAAAAAACGCATTGAAAAAGCAGCCTTAAACTCAAAAGGAGTAAAGTTTGCAACTTGGGATGTGAAAACTCATTTACTTTCTTTAATCATTGATGAAAATAAAACAGATACCAAAACTATTCAAAAAAACGTTGCTGCTGTTGGTCATGACACTAAAGGGATTAAGGCCAAAGATCATGTTTATAATGGAATTAACCCTTGTTGTAAATATAGAGATAAGAAAGTAGTAGACGCTCATGATGACCTTTAATATTAGAGGTTTTTTTTTAAAAACTACTTGTTTAGTTTTAGTTGCAAGTTCATTTCTTTTTTGTGATAAGAAAAAAATAACTGCCAACGAAATTGTTTCAAAATCAATAGACGCTCACGGTGGTTTTAATCAATGGAAACAAATTGACACACTTTCTTTTGTAAAAAAAACAGTTTTATTCACCAAGAAAGGTCTTAAAGAAAAAGAGATAAAGCAATATCAATCATTTTCTTTTGGAAGTTCATTTAATTTAGCCATTACTTCGTTAGGATCAGATAATACAAGCTTAACGCTCACTAATGGTCTCTATTCTAAGAGTATTGGTGACTCTTTGCTATTAATAACAGAAGAAGAGCTACCTGCTTTAAAAAATGCTTTTAAAGCAGCGTATTATGTAGTTAGCCAGCCTTTTAATTTAAAAGAAAGTACTGCATCTCTTCTGTATGTTAAGGATACTGTCTTAAAGAATAAGAAAACATATGTAGTAAATGTTTCCTATAAAGGAGATACAGAAAATTCTGATTTATGGACTTACTATTTTGACGCTCAAACATTTCTTGTAGTAGCCTGTAAAGTAAACCATTCACCAAGGATGAGCTTTATACAAAATACTAAATTTAATACGTTAACACCTTTTGTGTTTAATGCTGAAAGAGAAAGTGTTTTTTTAAAAGCAGATGCGACTAAAGACTATTTGAGAGCTGCTTATTTTTATTCAGATTATAAGGTTGTTTTTAAAAACAAGTAAAAAATATTATTTATAATAATGATTACAAAAAAACCCCAAGAGAGTTCTTGGGGTTTTATCTTTTTTAATAAGAATGATTACATCATTCCAGGCATTCCACCACCCATTGGAGGCATTCCACCACCAGCACTTTCTTCTTTGATGTCTACTAAAGCACATTCTGTAGTTAAAATCATTCCTGCAACAGAAGCAGCATTTTCTAATGCTACACGTGTTACTTTTTTAGGATCTATAATACCGGCCTCTAGCATATCTACATAGGTTTCTGATTTAGCATCATAGCCAAAGTTTTTGCTACCTTCAAGTACTTTATTAATAACTACAGAACCCTCACCACCTGCATTTTCTACAATAGTTCTTAAAGGAGATTCAATTGCTTTGTTTACAATTTGTACACCTGTTGATTCATCTAAATTATCTGCAACTATTTTTTCTAGTGCTTTTTTAGCTCTTACAAAAGCAACACCACCACCTGCAACTATACCTTCTTCAACGGCTGCTCTTGTTGCATGAAGTGCATCATCCACTCTATCTTTCTTTTCTTTCATCTCAACTTCAGAAGCTGCTCCAACATATAAAACGGCAACACCTCCAGCTAATTTAGCTAAACGCTCTTGTAGCTTTTCTTTGTCATAATCTGAAGTAGTTGTTTCTATTTGTGCTTTAATTTGATTTACTCGTGCCTTTATTGCATCAGCATTTCCATTTCCATTCACAATTGTTGTATTGTCTTTATCAATTGTAATAGTTTCAGCAGTTCCTAACAAGTCTAAAGTTGCATTTTCTAGAGAAAAACCTCTTTCTTCAGAGATTACAGTTCCACCAGTTAAAATTGCAATATCTTCTAACATTGCCTTTCTTCTGTCTCCAAAACCTGGTGCCTTTACAGCAGCAATTTTTAAACCACCTCTAAGTTTGTTAACAACTAAGGTTGCCAATGCTTGTCCGTCTACGTCTTCAGCAATGATTAGTAGAGGTCTGCTAGATTGTGCGACTGGTTCTAAAATAGGAAGGATTTCATTTAAATTAGATATTTTTTTATCAAATAATAAGATATACGGGTTTTCTAAATCGGCAATCATCTTATCTGCATCAGTAACAAAATATGGAGATAAGTATCCTCTGTCAAATTGCATTCCTTCTACAACATCTACATAGGTTTCCATTCCTTTTGCTTCTTCAACAGTAATAACACCTTCTTTTCCAACTTTTTCAAAAGCTGTAGCAATTAGATCGCCTATGGTATTGTCATTATTTGCAGAGATAGCTGCTACTTGTTTTATTTTTTCTGAGGAATTTCCTACTTTTTGGGCTTGTTTTTCTAAATCAGCAACAATTGCAAGAACTGCCTTATCTATTCCTCTTTTCAAATCCATAGGATTTGCTCCAGCGGCAACATTTTTTATTCCTTCTTTTACGATAGCTTGTGCTAATACAGTTGCTGTTGTAGTTCCATCTCCAGCTAAGTCATTGGTCTTAGAAGCTACTTCTTTAACCATTTGAGCTCCCATATTTTCTAACTCATCTTCTAACTCTACTTCTTTTGCAACAGAAACACCATCTTTAGTTACTGTGGGAGATCCAAATGATTTAGAAATGATTACGTTACGTCCTTTTGGACCTAGGGTTACTTTTACTGCATTTGCAAGAGCATCTACACCTCTTTTAAGGCCATCTCTTGCATCACTATCAAATTTTATATCTTTTGCCATTTTGATTTGTTTTTTTGAAAATTATACAATTGCTAAAATGTCGCTTTCGCGCATCATTAAATAGTCTTTTCCTTCAAGTTTTAAGTCAGTTCCACCATATTTTCCATACAAGACTGTGTCACCTACTTTTACGGTTAAAGGTTCATCTTTTTTGCCATTCCCAACAGCAACAACAGTTCCTTTTTGTGGTTTTTCTTTTGCGTTGTCTGGAATAATAATACCAGAAGCTGTTGTAGTTTCTGCGGCAGCTGGTTCTACAAGAACTCTATCTGCTAGAGGTTGAATGTTTAATCCCATTTGTATAAATATTTATTTTTAAATTAATTTTTAAAGAATAAGTGGTCAGTAATTATGCCATTTAACAAGAACTGACATTTTTTCAATATACCCTATCTAATTTTAATTTTAAATCAAAAAAAAATGCCAACGTGTCATTTCGTTGGCATTTTTTTTGACGCTTACAAGGCTTAGTTATTTAACGAATCGTTAGTAGCTGGCATTGAAGATTCAGTAGTTTTTGGAGTTGATCTAATATCTTCTAGCGTATTATCTAGTTTAATATCTGATGAACCATTTCTTTCTATGGAAAAATTAGACAACAAAATTAATGCAAACATTGCAATTGCCAAAGTCCAAGTTGTTCTGTCTAAGAAATTATTTGTGTTTTGTACACCTCCTAAAGATTGTGCTCCACCACCACCAAATGAGGACGATAATCCTCCACCTTTTGGATTTTGCACCATTACTATTAAAATTAATATAACGGCTACAAGTAGTATCACAGCTAGAAATAAGTTATAACTCATGATTTTATTATTTTTGTAAAATTTTAATTCTTTTAATTTGGTCTGCAAAGAAACCACTTTTTTCTGGATATTTCAAACTTAAAATCTCATAAGCTTTTATAGCATTTGAGAACTTTTTTTGCTCTAAGTACACCTTTGCTAATGTCTCTGTCATTAAGGATGTGTCCGATTTATTTTTAGGAATAGAAACAGTTATTTTCTCATCATTTTTTACAGAGATTATCTTTGGATTATTCTCAATAAAACGATCAATTATAAACTCTTTGTCATTTTTTTTAGTTTCTAATCCCTCTCTTTTTATAGGTTTTTGAACAGAAATCTGAAGCCATTGTTGAAAAGAATGGGTTTCATTTTTTGAAAAGTTAATAGGAGTTCCCAAGGCTAATTCTTGCTCTATGTTTGGTGAAATTTCTTCAAGCTCAAAAACATCTTGTTGGGCTATTTTTTGACTAATTTGTTGATGAATATCAACGGTATTCTCAAAAGATATTGAAGTAATAAAGTCAAATAAAATAGTTCTATCTGAAGTGAAAGCAGCTGTAGTTTTTAATTCGTTGTTGTACCTAAAACTTTCTTGATTATTTAACCCTTTTAAATAAAGAGCTCTTGCAGACTGAAAATACGGATATTCTTTGATGATGTTTTTTAGCTCAGAAGTTTGATGATCTTTTAGGATATCAGGATTAGCGATTAAATTTGTATAAATTTCTATGTTCATTACCAGTTTCCTAAAGAAGCATTAAAAATATCCTGAATAACTCTTTCTAAAATTTCATCCAGAGCAGCATCTAAAATACCTCCTGTTAATTGAGCATTTGCATCAAAATCTGAATAAAAAGAAAATTGCTTTTCAAAATCATCCTCTTCTTTTAAACGATTATAAAAGCGCACATTTACAGTGATAGTAAGTCTATTTTGTGCTGCTGTTTGTTGAGATGTTGCACTCATTGGATTTACACGATAGCCAGTAATTTCTCCTTCAAAACGCAGATCTCCTCCAGTTCTAGTTTGTTCTAGATTTGTTTGTCTCAAAAATAAGTCTTGCATGTCTTGTGTAAAACGCTGACTTAATTGAGGTTCAATTAAAGCTGCTTGATTTGGAAAAAAATCTACTTGAATTGTTTTAGCATCACCTGTAGATCCTCCATTAAATTTATAGATACCACAACTTGAGACAAATAATGTAACTAAAAGAAACATGAAAGTTTGTATCGTTTTTTTCATAAGTATTTCAAATGTACAACTTAATTATAAATCGTATTGTTTGATTTTTCTATACAAGGTTCGTTCCGAAATACCCAGTTCTCTGGCAGCTAACTTTCTTTTGTTATTATTTTTTTCTAAAGACCGCTTAATCATTTCAATTTCTTTCTCTTGTAGAGAGAGATTTTCAGCTTCCTCAATATCTTCAGCAAAATCATATTCATTTTTAGGCGTTGCATGTTGAGGTAAATTAACTACTTCTATAGGGTAATGTTCTTGTTCTTTTTCTTGGTATATTTTTTCAATTAATTGATGGTTCTCTTCCTGTACTTTTTCTGAGTTTCCACTTCGCATTAAATCAAGTGTCAATTTTTTTAGATCATTAATATCATTCCTCATATCAAAGAGAACCTTGTACATGATATCTCTTTCAGTAGAAAAATCGCTTTTAGAAGAGTTCTCTCCAATAAGCGCAGGTAAATTTCCTTTATTATTAGGTAAATATTGCCCCATTTTTTCAGCAGTAATCAGTCTCTTTTCTTCAACTACAGATATTTGTTCTGCAATATTTCTCAACTGACGTATGTTTCCTGGAAAACGATAATTTAAAAGAAGGTTTGTAGCATTTTCATCTAATCGAATTGTAGGCATTCGGTATTTTTGAGCAAAATCTGAGGCAAATTTTCGAAACAATAAATGAATGTCTTCTTTTCTATCTCTTAATGGAGGGAGGTGAATTTCAATGGTGCTTAGCCTGTAATACAAATCTTCTCTAAATTTTTCTTTTTCAATAGCAAGTTGCATGTTTAAGTTTGTTGCAGCTACAATTCTAACATTTGTCTTTTGAACTTGAGAGGAGCCTACTTTTATAAATTCTCCGTTCTCTAAAACACGCAATAATCTAACTTGAGTAGTTAAGGGTAATTCACCAACTTCATCTAAAAAAATTGTTCCACCATCTGCTACTTCAAAATACCCTTTTCTGGCGGCTGAGGCTCCTGTAAAAGCTCCTTTCTCGTGACCAAATAATTCACTATCTATTGTTCCTTCCGGAATTGCACCACAGTTTACAGCAATATATTTAGCATGTTTTCTGTGGGATAATTGATGGATTATTTTTGGAATACTTTCTTTACCAACGCCACTTTCACCAGTAACCAGTACTGATATATCTGTAGGAGAAACTCGCACTGCTTTTTCAAGTGCTCTACTAAGTTGAACATCATTTCCTATGATGCCAAATCGTTGTTTTACTGTTTGTAAGTTTTCCATACTGTTTTAGTTATTTTCTGAATATCCAACAGCAACACCTTTTAAGGTTGCTGAGGTACAATTCTCAACTTTTACATTTACAAACTCACCTAATTTATACTGTTCTTTTGGAAAAACAATGACTGTGTTTTGTGTATTTCTTCCTTTCCATTGGTTTGGATCTTTTTTTGAAGTTCCTTCAATTAGTACTTCTTCAGTTTTACCAAGATGTTGTTGAGTTCTATATAAACTATGTATTTGTTGGAGATCAATAATTTCTTGCAGGCGTCTTTTCTTTATAGAATGAGGAACATCATCTGGCATTTTTTTTGCCGCTAAAGTTCCTGGTCTTTCTGAATACGCAAACATAAAACCAAAGTCATACTTTACATATTTCATCAATTCTAGAGTGTCTTTGTGATCTTCTTCTGTTTCTCCACAAAAACCAACAATCATGTCTTGAGAAAGTGATATTTCTGGAATAATTTTAAAGATATTGTCTACCAGTTGTTTGTATTCTTCTCGTGTATGCTGTCTATTCATTGCTTTTAGCATGGTATTGCTTCCGCTCTGAACAGGTAAGTGAATGTATTTACAGATGTTTTTATGTTTTGCCATCACATGAATTACATCTAAACTCATATCTTGTGGGTTAGAGGTTGAAAAGCGAAAACGTGTTTTTGGAAATTTAACAGCACACATATCTAACAAGTGAGCAAAATCTACCGCAGTTGCTTGTGCAATTTCAGAAGCTTTTTTTAAGTCTTTTTTTAATCCTCCACCAAACCATAAATAACTATCTACATTTTGACCAAGTAGCGTAATTTCTTTAAAGTTCTTATCAACCATTTCTTGAATTTCTACAATAATACTTTTAGGATCACGGCTTCTTTCTCTTCCTCTGGTAAAAGGAACTACACAAAAAGTACACATGTTGTCACAACCACGCGTAATAGACACAAACGCAGAAACTCCATTAGAATTTAATCGAACAGGAGAAACATCTCCATAGGTTTCATCTTTAGATAAAATAACATTGATGGCGTCTCTACCTTCATTTACCTCGGTCAATAGATTTGGAAGGTCTCTATAAGCATCTGGCCCAACAACTAAATCAACAATTTTTTCTTCTTCTAAAAATTTTTCTTTAAGACGTTCTGCCATGCAGCCTAAAACACCAACTTTCATGGTTGGATTTACTTTCTTAACGGCATTGTATTTTTGTAAACGTCTTCGAACAGTTGTCTCTGCTTTTTCTCTAATTGAGCAGGTATTTACTAAAACTAAATCTGCTTCTTCTAGTATTTGAGTGGTGTTATATCCTTCTTTGTCAAGAATTGAAGCAACAATTTCGCTATCGTTCATGTTCATTTGACACCCATAACTTTCTATGAAAAGTTTTTTTGTGTTTCCTGCCTTTTTTACAGTCACAAGCGCCTTTCCTTGTATCTTTTCGTCTATTGTTTTTTCTGTATGTTTCATCATATAAATTGAAGACAAATATACAACCAAAATAGAAAAAATATGACACATTGGCAGAATAAATTACGCTAAATTCCTGTTAAAATCTGAGTAGATTTATCAGAAAAAACAATATATATAAAAAAACTCTCTACTTTTGCAATCCTAAACCGAGTTCTCTTAGGTCTTAATTTAAGCGAAATAACTATCATATATGGCAAAAAATTTAGTAATTGTAGAGTCACCAGCAAAGGCAAAAACTATTGAAAAATTTTTAGGGAAAGACTTTCAAGTAGAATCAAGTTATGGTCATATTGCAGACTTACCATCCAAAGAATTAGGGATTGATGTTGACGGAGATTTTAGCCCAAAATATATAATTTCAGATGATAAAAAGCCAGTTGTTAAGAAGTTAAAATCTTTGGCAAAAAAAGCAGATATTGTTTGGTTGGCAAGTGATGAAGATAGAGAAGGAGAGGCAATTGCATGGCATTTGAAAGAGCAGTTAAACTTAGAAGACAAAAACACAAAACGTATTGTTTTTCATGAAATTACTAAGAAAGCAATTCTAAAAGCCGTAGAGAATCCTAGAGATATTGACTATAATATGGTGAATGCTCAACAGGCAAGAAGAGTTTTAGATAGATTAGTAGGCTACGAATTATCTCCAGTATTATGGAGAAAAGTTAAAGGAGGCTTATCTGCAGGACGGGTTCAATCTGTTGCTGTTAGATTAATTGTTGAAAAAGAAAGAAGCATTCAGCAATTTAAAGCTGATACACATTATAAGGTAGTTGCTCAGTTTTTTAATACTGAAGGAAAATCTTTTAAAGCAATTATTCCAAAGAATTTTGAATCAAAAACATCTGCAGAAGCATTCTTAAAGTCATGTTCTACGTCAGAATTTTCAATAGCTGATTTATCAAAAAAACCAGCAAAAAAATCTCCCGCAGCACCTTTTACAACCTCAACTTTACAGCAAGAAGCATCTAGAAAATTAGGGTATCCAGTAGGTAAAACCATGCAGGTTGCTCAGCGCTTGTATGAAGCAGGTCTGATTACTTATATGAGAACAGATAGTGTAAACTTATCTGTAGATGCAAGGGATGCAGCTGAAGAAGAAATCACTAATTTTTACGGAAAAAAATATAGCAAGCAACGCGTTTTTAAGTCTAAGGCAAAAGGAGCTCAAGAAGCTCATGAAGCTATTAGACCAACCAACATGAAATTACATTCTATTGATAAAGAGTATGATCAAAATAGATTATATGATTTAATTTGGAAGAGAACATTGGCTTCACAAATGAGTGATGCGCAATTAGAACGTACAAATGTTAAGATTGAGAATTCTAATAATGATAAAATTTTTACTGCAAACGGTGAAATGATAAACTTTGATGGTTTTCTAAAGGTATACTTAGAAGGAAACGATAATGAAGATGAAGAAAAAGCCGGCATGTTGCCTAATTTAAAAATAGGAGAGCATCTAGGGTATAATTTTATCAATGCAACACAGCGTTTTACAAGTCCGCCATACAGGTTTACTGAAGCATCTTTGGTGAAGCAGCTAGAAGAATTAGGAATAGGAAGACCTTCTACGTATGCGCCTACAATTTCTACAGTACAAAGAAGAGGCTATGTAGAAAAAGGGCAAAATGAAGGGTTAGAAAGAATATATGAGCAAATAATTTTAACAAAAGGATCATTAAACACTCAAACATTAACGGAGAAAACAGGTGCTGATAAAAATAAATTGATACCTACTGATATTGGAAATATTGTAAATGATTTTTTAGTAACAAACTTTTCTAACATTTTAGATTTTGGTTTTACAGCTAAAGTAGAATCTTCGTTTGATGATATCTCTGAAGGAGATGAAAACTGGACAGAGATGATTAAAGGTTTCTATTCAAAATTTCATGAAAATGTAGAAGACGTAAAAGAAAATGCAGAAAGAGAAAGTGGAGAGCGTATTTTAGGAAATCATCCAGAATCTGGCAAAACAGTTTTAGTTCGTCTGGGTAAATTTGGTCCAATAGCTCAAATTGGAGCACCAGAAGATGAAGAAAAACAATTTGCAAGTTTAAATAAAGATCAAAATTTAGGAACTATAACCATAGAAGAGGCTTTAGAATTATTTTTATTACCAAAAACAATTGGTGATTATGAAAACAATGAAGTAGTAGTTGCAAATGGACGGTTTGGCCCATACATTCGTTTTGATAATATGTTTGTTTCTTTAGATAAAGGAGAGAACCCAATGTCTGTAGATTTAGATAGGGCAGTAGCGTTAATTGAAGCTAAGCGAAAAGCAGATGCCCCAGTTGGTTTCCATGATGAGTTGCCAATTCAAAAAGGAGTTGGACGATTTGGACCATTTCTTAAATGGAATTCAATGTTTATTAATGTCAATAAAAGGTATGATTTTGAAAATCTCTCACCAACTGACATGACAGAATTAATTGAAGAAAAGATACAAAAAGAAAAAGATAAGCTAATTCATCATTGGGAAGATGTTGGAATAAGAGTAGAAAAAGCACGTTGGGGTAGGTTTCATGTTTTGAAAGGAAAAATAAAAATTGAACTGCCAAAAACCACAAAAATTGATGCAATTACAAAAGAAGAAGCAGTTAAGATGATTGAATCAAAAACTCCCAAAAAAAAGACAGTAAAAAAGAAGTTAGTTAAGAAAAAACCATCACAAAAGAAATAATAAATCATTATCTTGCAAACTTATTATTAAGAATAAATGAACGCTGATTTTTTAATCCCTATAAAAGACTCCGTAGTTGCACATTCTGTATTGTTGCCACAAAACTCTCTTGGCGCAATTATGCAAGTACATACTCAAACAGATGGGTTCCCAGATTTAATAGGTGTTAATATTGCTATTCTTGGTGTTGAAGAAGATAGAAATACCGAAGATAATTTAGGGAGTGGTAAAGATTTACATCATATCCGCAGACATTTATACCAACTATTTCTTGGGAATTGGAATACTTCAATAGCAGACATAGGAAACATAAAAAAAGGTGATTCAACTTCAGATACTCATTTTGCAGTTACTAAAGTTATTGCTGATTTATTAAAACTAAATATTATTCCAATTATTATTGGCGGTGGTCAGGATACTACTTTTTCAAACTACAAGGCATACGATGCACTTGAGCAAACCGTAAATTTAGTAGCAGTAGATAGTATGTTTGATTTGGGTAATCTTGAACATGAATTGTCTTCAAAATCATATTTAAGTAAGATAATTATGGAGGTACCAAGTAATCTTTTTAATTATAGTAATATTGGATATCAAACTTATTTTAATTCTCAAGAAGAAATTAATTTAATTCAAGGGTTAAATTTTGATGCCTACAGATTAGGGGAAGCTAAAGACTTAGAGATTGTAGAGCCAGTTTTTAGGGATGCAGATATTGTTAGTATAGATATTGGTGCTGTTAGGCAAAGTGATGCTCCTGCTAATAATAATGTGTCTCCAAATGGTTTTTATGGAGAAGAAATTTGTGCAATATCTAGATATGCAGGAATAAGTGATAAGGTAACATCCTTTGGTATTTATGAGTACAATTCAACATATGACGCTAACTATCAAACAGCCCATTTAATAGCTCAAATGATATGGTATTTCATTGAAGGGGTCAATTTTAGAGCAAAAGATTATCCTTTTAGTACAAAAGATGACTATCAAAAGTTTACTGTTTTATTAGATGATGACGATCCAATAAATTTTCACAAAAGCAATAAGACAGGAAGATGGTGGATGGAGATTAATTTAATTAAAGATAATAAATACAAAAGACATGCGTTAATACCATGTACTTATAACGATTATTTAGAAACAACAAATCAACAAATTCCAGATAGATGGTTTAAAGCACAAAGAAAAATGCTTTGACCAAAAGAGATTTATAATCTTTAGTTTAAAACACACTTATTTCGTTGTATTTTAACAAAAAAAATTATAGGTTTACTAACTTTTTTAGGAAAGATAATAAAATATGAAGAAAGCAATATTATATGTGTTCGTTATTACCATTATGTACGGATGTGGCTCCAATGACAGAGGTGAATTAGTGGGAGTTAAGTCTAAAACTAAATGGTTTAGTGAAAGACCTTTTGGAATGGTTCCCATTCCGGGTGGCTCCTTTACAATGGGCCGTCAAGATGAAGATTTAACAGGTACTATGAGCGCTCCTGCAAGAACTGTTAGTTTAAGTCAATTTTACATGGACGAAACGGAAATTTCTAATTCAGAATACAAACAGTTTGTAGATTGGGTAAAAGATTCTATTGTAAGAACAGAATTAGCTTTTATGGCAGATTTTGCCTCAGGAGGAAGTTTAACTGACGATAATGGTGCGCCAATAACTGGAGGTATTTACGATTACGCATTTGCTGTCTCAGATACTACCAACCAAACTGCTTACCAAAAATACATGTTTGAAAATTATTACGATCTTGGAACGGGTCTAGATTCATTAAAACCACTCAACAAGGAAAATGATATTATATGGGATACTAGTGAATATCCAGATGAATACTATACCGAAGTAATGGATTCTCTCTATATAAAAAAGAATGAGGCCAGAGACGGAATTAGAACGTTCAATACTAAAAAATTAAATTACACATACTCATGGTTTGATGGAAACGCAGCTGCAAGAAGTTCCAATAACAGAAGTAGTTTTTTAATAAATGAGACAGTTAACATTTATCCGGACACAACTGTATGGGTAAAAGACTTTAACTATTCTTATAATGACCCTATGCATCAAGATTATTTCTTTCATCCAGCTTATCAAGATTATCCTGTTGTAGGTGTAAATTGGTATCAAGCTCAAGCTTTTTGTAATTGGAGGACCAAAAACAAAAATGACAAAATGCGTGATAAAAAAAGCTTTGTGTCTGTACCTGGTTTTAGATTGCCAACCGAAGCCGAATGGGAATATGCTGCAAGAGGAGGTCTTGAATTTTCAAAGTACCCTTGGGGAGGCCCAAATACTATAAGCGATAGAGGTTGTTTCTTAGCCAATTTTAAACCAATAAGAGGAAATTATGCCGTAGATGGAGCCCTTTACACTGTAGAAGTTCAGTCTTTTAATGCAAATGATTACGGTTTGTATAATATGTCTGGGAATGTTGCAGAATGGACAAATACACCTTTTAATACAACTTCATATTATATGGGCTCTACCATGAACTCTAATGTAGAAGATAGAAATAACAAGAGAAAAATAATAAGAGGTGGTTCTTGGAAAGACGTAGCCTACTTTTTAGAAGTCAGTACCAGAGATTTTGAATATGGAGATACTGCAAGAAGTTATATTGGTTTTAGAACTGTTCAGAGTTCTATGGGATCCAATAAATTAACAAAAAATTAATTCACTTAACCTAACCCCCCCCCTAATAAATAAATTTAAATTATGGCACAATCAAAATCAACAAAGAAAATTTTTAACATGGCTTACGGTATCGGAGCCGCAATAGTAATTCTAGGAGCTTTATTTAAAATACAACACATATCTATTGGTCCCTTAACAGGTGGTCTTATGTTAACGATTGGTATGGCTGTTGAAGCACTTGTCTTCGCAGTATCAGCATTTGAACCAATTGATGATGACCTGGATTGGACGAAAGTCTACCCAGAACTTGGTGATGCAGACGAAGAAGGAACAGGAGCGCAAGGAATGTTATCTCAAAAATTAGATAATTTATTAAAAGAAGCTCAAGTAGATACTGAATTAATGACCAATTTAGGAAATAGTATTAAAAGTTTTCACACAGCTGCTGAAGGCCTAAGTGTTGCTTCAGAATCTATTTCTTCTACAGCAAAATATAACGATCAAGTAGAAATAGCAGCTACTCAAATGGAATCTCTAAACGGCTTATACCAAGTACAAATGGAGAATTCTAACAAGCAATCAGAATTAAACAATTCAATGATTGAAAATTCTGAACGTTTAAAAGAACAAATGGAATCATTAGCAAGTAACTTGTCATCTCTTAACGGAGTTTATGGAGGTATGCTTTCTGCAATGTCTAGCAAATAATTAGTTCACCTATTTAATAACTTAAAAACTAATTCACATGGCAGGAGGAAAACTATCCCCAAGGCAAAAGATGATTAATTTAATGTATCTAATTTTTATTGCAATGTTGGCAATGCAAATGGATAAAAAAGTATTATCATCATTTGGTTTTATGAAAGAAAAAATTGAAGATGCAAATGTAGCATCTTCTACAAACATTGATAACATTTTAACAAGTTTAAATACCAAAGCAAGTGATCAACCAGATAAGTTTGCAGATTTAAATACGAAAGCAAAAGAAATCAACAAATTATCTGAAAACTTATTTATTTACATGAGTGCTTTGAAAGATTCTATTCTTTCAGACACTGACGAGGAAGATAAAACCAATTACGAATCCATGAGTGGTGGAGATAGATTAGATGAAATGTTCTTTAAAGGTGAAGGACTAACCACTCAAGGAGAACAATTTGTTGGTAACATAAATAACTACAGAAATAAATTATTGTCTATTCTTGGGCCCAGTGCTAATCCAGATTTGATAACGAATATCAAAAAAAGGTTTAACACTGACCCCGAAAAAGCTACTGAAGATAGTCCTATTGAAATTCCTTGGATTTACAGTAGATATGAAGGAATGCCAATGATTACTTCTATTGCAAATATTACTCAAATCCAAGGAGATTTAAAAAATACTGAAGCTGAGATTTATACAAATCTTTTAGGTGGTCAATTAGAAAGTGAAGTTTCTTTAACCAATTATAATGGTATTGTTGCACTCGATAAAACAGCATATTTTGCTGGAGAGAAAGTAACAGGAAAAGTTGTTTTAGGTCGTTACGATGCTACTTTAAAACCTACCAAAGTTATTTTAAACGGAAGGGATGCTACCAGCAAAGTAAAAGATGGACAAGTTATGGTTGATATCCCTGCTGGGAATGTAGGTTCAAATAATATTAAAGGAACAATCACATTCATGCAAGATGGTGAAGCTCAAGACATACCGTTTGAAAGCTCTTATTCAGTAATAGCAGAGCCTAGTGAGGCAGTTATTTCTGCAGACAAAATGAATGTAGTGTATAGAGGTCTAGACAATCCTATTTCTATTTCAGTGCCAGGTGTTGGAGATAAAGATATTACTCCTAATGTTGGAAATGGTAATACATTAACAAAAACAGGTAATGGAAAATATATTTTAAATCCAGGAAAAGGAACCGAAGTTAAAATTAACGTTTCTGCAAAATTAAGTAGTGGGAAAAAAATTAACACACCTAAGGTATTTAGAATTAAAGATATTCCAGCCGCTGCAGGAACTGTTAGAAATGATTTTGGAATTGTTCCAATGCCAAAATCTAGTTTAAGCAATGTTCCAATAGGTGCAGCTCTGCCAGATTTTGTTTTTGACTTACAACTAGTTGTAAAAGGGTTTACCATTAAGGTACCAGGGCAATTAGCAGTAAAAGTTTCAGGAGATAAATTAGATGCTAGAGCAAAAAAAGCCCTTGCAAAAGCAAGAAGAGGAGATTTAGTTACTATTTTTGATATTCAAGCCTTTGAAAAACTTAAAGGAACTAGAATTAAGAAAGTATTACCGGTAAGTATATCGATTACAAATTAGAAGAATAAAATTATAAGCAGTATGATTAGGAAGCTTTTTTACCCAGTTGTTATTGCACTTTTAGTTACAAACTATACAAGTGCACAATCCAATTTGTTAAATGCTACCAAGGTAGAACAGATTGGTAAGCAAAGCAAAGAGAAAATAGCTGCAGACAATGATAGTCCATTAGCTTATGGTTATATAGATGACAGAGATATTCTTTGGTCTAAAGTAGTTTGGGAATTTGTAGATTTAAATCAAAAAATTAATCTTCCTTATTACTTCCCAATAGATACAGCTAATATATCTAATGACAGGCGTTCTTTATTTGACACTCTTTTAAAAGGAATTAGAAGAGGTGATCTTAAAAATGTCTATTCAGATTCTTTTTTTACATCAAAAATAACAGGTTCAGAAATTGATGAAAAATTAGTTAACATTCGTTTAAATGGAGATTATCCAGATACTTTTAGAATTCAAACCCAAGATATTGAAGGGTATATGATGAAAGGTATGTGGTACTTTGACAAACGTTTGGGAGAGCTAAAATACAGGTTACTAGCATTAGCGCCAATGGGTAAAGATGTGTTAACCTTAGGGTTGCCAGACATTGAAGACGAAGAATTATATGAGCTTTTCTGGGTATTTTATCCTTCAGCTAGAAATATTTTGCACAAGGCGAAGGTATTTAACCCAAAAAATGTATCTCAACCAATTTCTTATGACCACCTTTTAAATGCAAGAAGATTTAGCTCTGTAATTGTACGCGAAGAAAACATGTACGGGAACAGAAAAATTGCAGATTATATTAGAGGTAATTCATTATTTCAGCTGCTAGAGGCAGATAGAATAAAGGAGTCTATCAGAGATAAAGAGATAGATATGTGGAATTATTAATTTTATAATTTTATAATTTAAAAAAAGCGTTTCGGATTTCGAAACGCTTTTTTATTGTAAAAGAGTATTTTTGAATTGTGAAAGTAGATTATATTATTGTTGGTTTGGGTTTAGCAGGATTAGCTTTTGTAGAAGAATTGATTACAGCTAATAAAAGTTTCATTGTCTTTGAAGATGCTTCACAGACATCTTCTTTAGTTGCAGGAGGTGTTTATAACCCAGTTATTTTAAAACGATTTTCCCCTGTTTGGAATGCAAAACAACAACTTGAGATAGCACTTCCTTTTTATGAGAAATTAGAAAAAAAATTTGATCAAACTTTTGATCAAAAATTTATTATTAAAAAAGCCTTCAAATCTATTGAAGATCAAAACAACTGGTTTTCAGCATTTGATAAACCAACTGTAGCACCATTCCTAGACCCAGAATTAGACAATCAAGACTATAGAGGAGTCGTAGGTAATCATCTTTTTGGAAATGTAAAAGAAGGTGGTAGAATAGACACTCTTAAATTGGTAGAAACTTACAGAAAGTATTTACAAGAAAATAATTGGATTCGATTTGAAAAATTTAATCACAAAGACATCCTTTTTGAAAATACTTCCTTAAAATACCATAGCCTTGAAGCAGCTAAAGTTATTTTTTGCGAAGGCTTCGGACTAAAAAAGAATCCCTACTTTAATCATCTCCCTTTAGAGGAAGTTAAAGGAGAAATCATTACTATTCTCGCTCCTGAATTAGAAATTGACTTTCTATTAAAATCAACATTATTTGTGCTTCCATTAGGAAACAATCATTACAAAGTTGGGGCTACTTTTAATCATAAAGACAAAACATCTATACCTTCTAAAGAGGGAAAAGAAGAGTTAATTGAAAAGTTAAAAAAAGTAATTACTGTTCCGTATAGTATAGTAGAGCAGTCAGCAGGTATAAGACCAGCGGTGAAAGACAGAAGGCCTATGGTTGGGGTACATGCTAAACACAAACAATTAAGTGTCTTAAACGGCTTAGGAACTCGTGGAGTTATGATTGCACCTACGGTTGCTAAGAATTTATTTCATCATTTAGAAGATAATGAAGCATTAGATCAAGAAATAGATATTAAAAGATTTGAAAAAATAACTTAGGGTTTATAGCTTACAAACATATTAATCCAAAGAATTCTGGAAAGTCTAAGATTTACAGGTATAAATAGAATTAGAACTACAAAAATTGTGATAAAAGATGTTAGAAGAGCAACATTCAACATTAATTTTGAAATAACAAAAGTTACAATACACAATGCTACAGTTATTCCATAACTCACGTACAAAGCTCCAAAATAAAAAGCAGGTTCAATCATATATTTAAGATCACAATAAGAGCATGTTTTTTTAATTTTATTTACTTTAAAAAGATTCATTGTAAAGGAGTGTTTAAAAAAATCACCTTTATGACAACTCGGGCATTTCCCTCTTAAAACACTATAGATTTTAGTTCCTTTTTTTAACATTATGATTTTTAGAATGAATTTTCTTGAATGGTTAGCAAGTGCAAAAATACTTAAATTGAAAATAAAATAATATTGTTTCATTTAATTCTATAAAACTATAATAATTGAGATGATACCCAGTGAGTAACGATCTATAAAAACATGAAAATTTAGAAATACGATTGTATTCTTTTTTTACCTAGTTTTGCACCAGAAAAAATGATAAAATTTAATGCTTAACGTACACAACTTAACGGTCTCTTTTATGGGGACAGATTTGTTTTCAGGAATTACTTTTAAATTAAATAAAGGAGACAGAATAGGATTAATAGGTAAAAATGGAGCAGGAAAATCTACTTTATTAAAAGTACTTTCAAAAGATATTGAAAGTAGTGCAGGAACCATGGCTTTTGATAAAGATATTGAGATTGGTTTTTTGCGCCAAGATATAGAATTTGTTGAAGGAAGAACCATCTTAGAAGAAGCCTATCAAGCATTTGAAGAAATTAAAGAAATTGAGTTAAAACTAGATGCTATAAATGAACAATTAGCGACTAGAACAGATTACGAAAGTGAAGCATATAGTCAGTTAATTATAGATCTAACAGACCTAACAGAGCGTTATGAGTTATTGGGTGGGTATAATTATCAGGGAGATACTGAGAAAATATTACAAGGATTGGGCTTTCAAAGAGAAGACTTTGATAAATTAACCGATACTTTTTCAGGAGGGTGGAGAATGCGTATAGAGTTGGCAAAACTTTTGTTACAAAATAATGATATTCTATTATTAGATGAGCCAACCAACCACTTAGATATAGAATCTATTATCTGGTTAGAAAATTTTTTAAAATCTTACGGTGGTGCCATTGTATTGGTTTCACACGATAAAATGTTTTTAGACAATGTAACCAATAGAACTATTGAAATTTCTTTAGGTCAGATTTACGATTATAAAAAACCCTATTCTCAGTTTTTATTATTGAGAGGAGAAATAAAAGAAAAACAGCTACAAGCACAGAAGAATCAAGAAAAAGAAATCAAGCAAAAACAGCTTTTAATTAATAAGTTTAAAGCGAAAGCAAGCAAAGCTTCTATGGCACAATCGTTAATGAAACAATTAGATAAGGTAGAGCTTATTGAAGTTGATCAAGATGATAATGCTGCAATGAATGTTCGTTTTGCAATCTCAAAAGAACCAGGAAAGATTGTTGTTGAGGCAGAAAAAATTAGTAAAAGTTATGGAGATAAACACGTGCTTGAAAATGTAGATCTTCTCATAGAGAGAAGTAGTAAAATTGCTTTTGTAGGACAAAACGGGCAAGGGAAATCTACTTTAGCAAAAATGATGGTTGGTGAAATTCCATTTGAAGGGTATTTAAAACTAGGGCACAATGTCGAAATTGGATATTTTGCTCAAAATCAGTCGGAACATTTGCCGCCAGAAAAAACTGTCTTAGAAATCATGGAAGATGCTGCTACCGATGGTAACAGAATGCGAGTGAGAGATATGTTAGGGTCGTTCTTGTTTGGTGGTGATGCCGTAGATAAAAAGGCAAAAGTGCTTTCTGGAGGTGAGAGAAATAGATTGGCATTGTGTAAATTATTGTTATCGCCTTTTAATGTTTTAATCATGGATGAGCCAACAAATCACTTAGATATTGCCTCTAAAAATGTGCTAAAAGAAGCGTTAAGACAATTTAATGGAACCTTAATTTTAGTATCTCATGATAGAGATTTCTTACAAGGTTTAACATCAACTGTTTTTGGTTTTAAAGATAAAGTTATTAAAGAATATTTGGGAGATATCGATTATTTCTTAGAACAACACAAGATGGAAAATCTGCGTGAAGCAGAAAAAAGAACGGTTGTAAAAGTAGATAAAAGTACTTCAAAGAAAGCACATGAATTAACCAGAGATCAAGAGAAGCAACTAAGGAAACTAAAAAATAAGTTGTCTAAAATTGAAACTCAGATTAGCGATTTAGAAACTGAAATTGCAAAGATAGATTTACAATTAGCAGAAAATTATGATGAAGTCTCTAGTAAACCTAATTTCTTTGAGAACTACAAAGCTAAAAAAGCCCAATTAGAATCTCTAATGTCAGATTGGGAGCAAGTAGAACAAGAGGTTACTGATTTTTAAGACTTTTTTTTTATTGATATGATTCCGTAATAGCGATTCTTAATAAAACTTTTGTTTTTTTCATCAATCTGTTATATTCTTTACCTAATTGATATGAATCTACCATTGAGTTAAATTTTTTAGGCGTAAGTTTCCCCGGTTTTTTAATCAAGAAATCACAAGTTTTTCCTAGGGATTCACCAGATTTATATAAATATGATATTTCTGTTTTTAAAGAAAACATTTTTTGTTTTTGTTCTGAGCTGATTTTTAATTTTGTGGTGATGTTCTCAGCGTATTTGTATGACAATAAACAATTACGTGTTAAAACTTCTGTTTTATTTTTTATAGCTTGTGTGTGTTTCTTCTTATTGCTTCTATTATTGTTACTAACTGCCCACCTTAAAGATTTAAAGGATTTGCTTATATTTTTTATATCACTTTTTAATTTGTTTAAGTATTTAGCTAAGTTTGCCGTATTTGGAGCTCGATCATAACTTCCTTCTATGGTTTCAAGAATCGATTCTTTTTTGCTTTGACCTTGAATATTTATAGTAAGAAAGCAAAGTAAAATTATCAATAAAGTTTTTTTCATTTTTTTTAAAATCAAAGTTAGTTTTTTTTTAAAAAATATCAAAGTTAGTTTTTCATTTTAAAACAGGTTTGTGAAATTTATATCTCTTAGCTTTGTGTAAACTAATTTTTAACTTTGAGTTTAGACAAGCATTCTTTTTTTAATAATATTATTAAAACTCAAAATCAACATATTGTTCTTTCGGTTTTGAAAGAAAAAAATATTGAATTGTATATCAAAAGAGAAGATCAAATTCATCCGTTGGTTTCTGGAAATAAGTTTAGAAAATTAAAATACAACCTTCAAGAAGCTACAAATCAGCAAAAGAAAACACTACTTACTTTTGGTGGTGCATTTTCCAATCATATTGTTGCAACCGCTGTTGCAGGAACATTACACGATTTTAGAACTATTGGAATTATTAGAGGTGATGAGTTGGGAAAAGATGTTTCGAAAACACTTGCCAACAATTCTACCTTAAGAAAGGCTTCTGAATACGGAATGAAATTTGAATTTATTTCTAGAGAATACTATCGAGAGAAAACAAGGCCTCAGTTTATAGAAACACTTCAAGAAAAACATGGCGACTTTTATAGTATCCCAGAAGGAGGAACCAATGAGTTGGCAATAAAAGGCTGTGAAGAAATTTTAACAACAGAAGACAGTCAGTTTGATTATATTTGTTCGTGTGTCGGAACTGGTGGAACCATTTCTGGGATCATTAACAAAGCAAAAGACCATCAAAAAGTTTTAGGGTTTCCAGCGTTGAAAGGATATTTTTTAGAAAATGAAATTCTAAAACACGCTAAAAAACAAGAGAATTGGGAGCTGATAAAAGAGTATCATTTTGGAGGATATGGAAAATATACTGATGAGTTAATTCATTTTATCAATCGATTTAAAAGTGAAACTGATATTCCATTAGATCCAATTTATACAGGAAAAATGATGTTTGGAATTGTAGACATGATCAAAAAAAACCGATTTCTAAATGGAAGTAAAATACTGATCATTCATTCTGGTGGTCTACAAGGAATAGAAGGTTTTAACCAGCGATTAATAAGTAAGCAAAGCGGTTTAAAAATACTATAAATGAAGGTTAAATTATTTTTTGCGATTTTATGTATGCTATTTCTAGCAAGTTGTAGTTCTAGCAGAAAAACCTTTACTAAGAAAAAAAACAATGTAAAAATTCTAGAGAATCCTATTAATAAATTACCATCAGTAAGACAGCAACAACATGTTAAAAAGCTAGAAAAAGGAAATAAACCCTTAAATAAATACACTCTTCAATACATAAAAAAATATGCCCCATTGGCTGTTTTAGAAATGCATAAATATAATATTCCTGCTAGTGTTACTTTAGCTCAGGGAATTCTAGAGTCGGGTAATGGAAGAAGCCAATTAGCCTCTAAATCTAACAATCATTTTGGAATTAAATGTCATACTGGTTGGAAAGGCGCCAAAGTATATCACGATGATGATGAAAAAGGAGAATGTTTTAGAAAGTATAAATATGTAGAGACTTCTTATAAAGATCATTCAGAATTTCTAAGTGGAAGAAGGCGCTATGCGAGTTTATTTAAATTACGAAAATCAGATTATAAGGGTTGGGCAAAAGGCTTAAAAAAAGCGGGGTATGCAACGGATAAAAAATATCCAAAAAAACTCATTAAAATTATTGAAGAATACAAATTATATGAGTTTGATAAGTTTACCAAGAAAGATCTAAAAAGAGGGAAAATAGAAAAGCCAAAAAAACGCAATACTAAGCCAAAAAAATCCATTCCAGAATACTATCAAGTAAAAAAAGGAGATACCTTATATTCTATCGCTAGAAAATTTAAAACTACAGTTGCATTAATTAAAGAGGTAAATGGTTTAAAGAACAACTCACTTTCTATTGGTCAGCGATTATTGGTAAAATAAAAATCCGCGAAGACCATAGCAAGCCTCAGCGAATTTTATCAAACTACTTATCTACCACTTATAATTCTTTCTCATTGCTTGCTTTTTAATTGCTTGTATCATTACACTTTCTAATTCATTTTTCTTTGTAGATTCTTGTTGCTTTTTTGCAACATATATTTTGCGTTTTTTATTTAATTCATTAATTTGTTTTTTAATTTCAGATCGTTTCTTTTTTTGAGTTTTCACATGCTTTTTTAATTCAGCATCAGATAAAGCTTGCAGTTCTTTTGTAAGTTTTTTTCGATCTATTTTTGAATAATCAATTACCTCTTTTTCTGATTTATCTACCAAATCCCAAACAGAATTATTATACAACCTGTTGCTTTTGCTTACGGCTCTTTTAACACTTACATCTGTTGCGATTTTTTCTGCATTACCATCTTGAATTGCTTGCTTTTTAAACTTACTAAACCCATTACTTCCAAAATAAATATAGGTCTTGTTTAATTTTTTGTTTAAAATGATAATATCATAATCATAAGGCGTAACAATATGAATTACCTTTTTATTTTGATTGATTGTCATATAATCTCCTCCTCCCAAATTTGCACCATCTTGCCACATTCCAGAAATTCCTTGAGTATAATTTCCACAAAAGATGGTATTTATAATAACATCTTTTTCATTGGCGTTTGAAATGGCTTCTTTATAATGTAGTTTCCCTTGAGTAAAAGGCTCATTTCCAGCAATAAAAATTAAACGTAGGTCATTGTTGTTTTCTCCCCATTCTAATTCTTTCAAAGAGTTACTAATTACTTGGCCACAATATTCTTTTCCACCATTAGTGGTTAATGAAAATAATTTTTCTGATATTTCATCTAAATCACTATTAAATGCTAGTACCTGTCTTACAAAGCCATCAGATGACTCTAAGTGATCATTACCATATTCATACAAAGCAATTTCTAAATTTGGCTTTTGAATTCCATATTTAGCATATGATAATTCATTGATGATTTCCCAAAGCTGTGCTTTGGCCTGATTAATTAAACCATCCATGCTATTACTTGTATCTAAAAGTAATGCAACTTTAATAGTTTGTTGTTTTTTTTTGTCTTCTTCTGGATTAGTTGCCATGGATACAAAAGAAGATCCAAAGACTAGTAATGTGATCAATTTTAATAAGTATGTTTTCATAATTTTATGTTTTAAAGAATAAAATGATAAAACTAGTTCAGTTTCCCCCAAGTTTTTACTAATTACTTATCTTGCAATAGTGATGCCGTTTTTTAGGAAATAGAAAAAGTAAAGATGAGTAGAACAATTAAAATTTATTAAATAAATTTTAATTGTATCAATTTTGACCTAAATCAAAAAGATTCGTACTGTTTCTTTTAAAAAAAATAGATGTTCATACTTATTAAAAAAAACTACAATAAATGAAGATTATCAAACCTGTTAATGGAAAACATCCACAGATATCAAAAGATTGTTTTATCGCAGAAAATGCAACAATTGTTGGAGAAGTTTTTATAGGAAAACAATGTAGTGTGTGGTTTAATGCAGTTATAAGGGGTGATGTTCATTATATAAAAATTGGAAACAAAGTAAATATACAAGATGGCGCAGTAATTCATGCTACATTTCAAAAATCACCAACTACAATTGGGAACAACGTTTCTATAGGTCATAATGCAATTGTTCATGGATGTACCATTCATGATAATGTATTAATAGGTATGGGGAGTATTATTATGGATGACTGCGTGATAGAAAGTAATTCAATTATTGCAGCCGGCGCTGTAGTAACAAAAAACACTCACGTAGAGAGTGGAACTATTTATGCAGGAGTTCCAGCTAAAAAAATTAAAAACATTTCTAACGAAATGATTTCTGGAGAAATTGATAGGATTGCCAACAATTATGTAGAATATTCTAGCTGGTTTAAAAAGTAAATAAGCTACATATTATAGTAGAACTCCTAAGTAAAATATTTATTATATATTTTTTTGAGCTATAAAATTTGAAAAGGTTTAAATTTGAAATTTAATTTAATAAGTGATTAATAACTTACGTATGAAAAATATACTGTTTTTATTGCTATTTGTCTCTAATCTAGCTATGGGTCAAAAAGCGCCAGAAGTAGACTTGTCTAATCCTAGAGCAACTGTTTATACTCATATTTATTTTTTGCAAACTTCTTCCTACCAACCTAAGAAAGCTGCAAAAACTATTAAAGGCTTAGATGAAAAACAGGCCATAGAAGCAGTTATTAAAATTAAAAGAATTCTTGACGGGAAAGGCTTAAAAATAGATTTTAATAGGATTTCTAATGATTCTATGTACACAGATAGTATTTCTTTTTTAAAACAACATAAATTTGTCTTATTTCCAGAACGCATGCCGTTGATTTCTCTTGAAAAAAGTGGCAAATCCTGGTATTACTCCTCTGAAACAATCGAAAATCTAGATGTCCTACATGCAGAAATTTTTCCTTGGTATATTGAGAAGATTCAAAATATTGTTCCGGGAGCTGGACACAAAAAAATACTATCTATTGAAGTTTGGCAATACATAGCACTTATATTGTTAGTAGTAATAGCATTTGTGTTATTTTTAATTGTCAAACAATTGGCGTTTTTATTTTTAAGAAGAATTCTTTATAAATACACGAAGAGTAGTATTGAGGTTAATGATACCATAAAAAAATTAGCACATCCCCTTAGTCTATTAGTTGCTATAGCCCTGCTTGATAAAGTTTTACCTTCGTTACAATTTGGATTAGAAATTAATACATGGATATTTTTAGGAATTAATATTGCATCTACAGTTTTTTGGATATATGTGTTTTTAAAGTTAGCACAAGTTTTAATTAGTTTATATCATGAATATACTCAGAAAACAGAAGGTAAATTAGACGATCAGTTAACACCAATTCTTAAGAATTTTGCGACTGTTCTTATTTTTATTATTGGAACATTTAAATTATTATTACTTTTTGGAGTAGATGCTGCAACTATATTAGCTGGTGCATCAATAGGTGGTTTGGCACTTGCATTTGCATCACAAGATACCGTTAAAAACCTTATAGGAACGGTAATGATTTTTATAGACAAACCATTTCATATAGGCGATTGGATTTCTGCGGGTGAAGTAGTAGGAACAGTTGAAGAAGTTGGGTTTAGATCTACTAGAATTAGAGCAGCAGACACGTCTATTTTTCAAATCCCTAATAGTAGCTTGTCCGAACTAGTGATTAATAATAGTGGTTTACGACTTTATAGACGCTATAATACTCAACTAGGACTTCGTTATGATACACCACCAGAATTAATTGAAGCTTTTGTGAAAGGTGTTCGAGAAATTATCATAGCTCATCCAGACACTAAATCAGATTCTTTTAATGTAGAATTTACAGGTTTTGGTGATTCTGCTTTATTAATAATGATGAATATGTATCTAAAAGATTTGGCTTGGTCTAGCGAGCAAAAATCTAGACACCAAATTCATATTACTATTGTTAAATTGGCAAAGGAACTTGGAGTAGATTTCGCTTTTCCATCAACAACAGTTATGATTGAGCAGTTTCCAGAAAAAAAATCACTAGAACCTCATTATAACCATGATCAAAAAAGAATTGATACTGTTATTAATAAGATTGTTTCAGATTTTAAAACGATTGTTAAAGAAGAAAAGTAAATTTAATAGCTACTCTTTTTTTGCTGGCATTGGTCCTCGCAAATGAATGACTAATCCGTTCAAGAAATTACGTAAAATTTGATCTCCACATTCCATATATTTTGGATGATCTTCTTTTCTGAATAGGGCTCCTAGTTCACTTTTAGAAACTTTAAAGTCTACTAATTTACAGATGTTTACAATATCATCATCTCTAAGCTTGTGAGCTACGCGTAATTTTTTAAAAATATCATTGTTTGTTAATCCCATGCTATAAAGATAATAGTTTTAATTGACTACATTAAAAATGGCCCATGCATATAGAGCAAAACGAAGAAAGCGAAACAGTCCAAAAAGAATAACTCCTTTTAAAGGGTATTTGATCATTCCTGCAGCTACACATGTAATTGAAAAGGGAACAGGCAATAGGGCGCCAATAAGAATTAAAAAACCTCCCCACTTTCCTGTATTTTTTAGATGCTTAGCCATTTTTACTTCTAAATAATTTTTTACAGCGTTAATTTTTAAAATAGTTTTACCAATAAAATAAGATAAAATTCCTCCCGTATATGAAAGCGTTGCTAAAATTGATAAATTTAGAATAGGTGATGCTGTTTTTTTAGACCATGCAATAAAAATTTCTGGAGGGATTAAGCCAAGTAAAGTTTCAGAAATAAAAAAAGTAATAATAATGCCAGTTCTTGAAAATGTTTGAGTGAGAAACACCAATCCATCATCTATAGTAAACACATATTCGTTAATTAAATACAGTCCTACAATAATGAGTATTACTGGGATTGCTGCTTTTTTTAAACTATTACCTATAAAGGAATAGAAGCCAGTATAGCTGTAATATTGGTGTAATAACTTTGTTCTAGATTTCTTTTTTCTCATAACCCAAGGGGGTACAAAAATAAGAAGTAAAAATCTCTTTATGAATAGAAAAGTAAATAATTAACTTTTCTTTATATTTTAGCTATCAAATAAAACTATATGAACATTTCGAAAGCAGTTGAAGCAGTTTTTAATAAATACCTTCCATCACCTTTTACAATTGCTGTTCTATTAACAATTGTTACTATTTTTTTAGCATTATTTTTCACCAAGCCAGATACAATAGGTTTTGTAGGCTATACAGTAGATATATTACAATATTGGGAAAAAGGGATCTGGTCTAGTTCTTTATTAGAATTTGCGTATCAAATGATGTTAATTTTAGTATTAGGTCATGTATTGGTCTTAAGCAAGCCAATTAGTAACTTAATAATGAAAATTACGAGGTATTGTAACAATACGGCAACAAGTGCTGCTATTGTTGCCTGTTTAACCATGTTAGTAGCTTTTTTTAATTGGGGTTTAGGACTCATTTTTGGAGCCTTATTAGCTCGTAAAGTTGCTGAGCATGCCTATAAAAATAACATAAAGTTAAATTACCCAATTATTGGTGCCTCAGGATATATGGGAATGATGGTATGGCATGGAGGAATTTCAGGATCTGCTCCAATAAAAATAAGTGAAGTTGGTCACCTTTCTAGTATTATGAAGAACACATCATCTTTAGAATTAGTATCTCAAATTCCTTCATCAATAAATTTTAATCAGACAATTTTTAATAGTTCTAATCTCATAATTTTTTCTTTAATAATTGTTGTAATTACAGGCTTATTTTATCTGCTAGGAAAGAGATCAGAGCCAACAGAAATAAACTTACCTGAGTATAAAATGCATCATGAAGAAGAAATAATAATAAGTAAGGCTGATAAATTAGACAATTCAAAAATTTTGGCTAGAGCATTTGGGGCGCTTATTATTGTAGCTTTTTTTTGCCAATATATAGATGATATTAAAGTATTAAAAATTACTCCAAACCTTATTAATTTTTTGATGTTAGGTTTGGGAATTATTTTACATGGTAGTTTTAAAAAGTTTACCAATGCAATTGGGGAATCAATTTCCGATATTTCTGGAATTCTTATTCAGTTTCCTTTGTATTTTGGAATTATGGGTATTATGAGTTCTAGTGGAATGGTTACTCAAGTTTCAAACTTTTTTGTATCTATTTCTACAGCAACAACGTTACCATTAGTTACTTTTTTTAGTGCTGGTTTGGTAAATGTTTTTGTGCCAAGTGGGGGTGGTCAATGGGTTATACAAGGTCCTATAATTATAGAATCTGCATTAAAACTAGGGGTGCCTTTAGAAAAGGCAATTATGGCGTTGGCCTATGGAGATCAAATTACCAATATGCTCCAGCCATTTTGGGCATTACCACTTTTAGGCATTACTAAATTAAAAGCTAAAGAAATTTTGCCCTATTCATTAATTGCAATGTTTGTTGGAAGTCTTATTTATATACTTGGCATTCTATTATTCTAACTCTATGATTGTATGATTTGGCTTTCCGAAAAAATAGAATTTCCAGACTATAAAACTGCTAATAAAGATGGTGTTATTGCTCTAGGTGGAGATTTATCTCCAGAAAGATTAATACATGCATATCAACAGGGGATTTTTCCTTGGTATTCTAAAAATGAACCAATTGTGTGGTATTGCCCTCCAGAAAGAATGGTTTTATTTCCAAAAGAATTAAAGATTTCTAAATCAACGCAACAAGTTCTTAGAAAAAATGAGTTCATCATTACTGAAAACGAAGCTTTTGAGGAAGTAATTTTTAATTGTAAAAATACAGTACGTAAAGATGGCTTTGGAACTTGGATTACAGATGAAATGGAGCAAGCATATATAGAACTTTTTAAAAAAGGCCATGCAAAGTCAATAGAGATATGGCTTCCAAATACAGAGAACAGAAGTGTAAATTGTGACAAAAAAGTTTTAGTAGGGGGTCTTTATGGAATAGAGATTGGGACTGTTTTTTGTGGGGAAAGTATGTTTACTAAAGTTTCCAATGCTTCAAAACTAGCGTTTATTTATTTAGTACAATCTAATCTATATAAATTAATTGATTGCCAGATGTATAATGATTATCTAGCAAGCTTAGGAGCTAGAGAAATCTCAAGAAATGATTTTTTAAATATACTGATCTAGAAGTACTTCAGATAAATTAAAAATTTTATTAATAGAGTAATCAATAGAGTTTTTTTCTTTGAAACTTTTCATCATTTCAATATGTTTTCTGTTAATACTAAAAAACTGAACACGTACGTTAAAAATTTTAGTCACTTTAACTGCACAATTTTCATTGAAAGAATAAACTTCTAGATTACAATTGTATTTATTAATGACCGCATCTAACAATGCTTTTTGAAGAACTTTAGAGCTATTTCTACATTCAGATTCAAAATGAACTAACTGATCTTCTATAAAGTATAATTTGAAAACAAATTTAAAACCTGCTACCTTTCTCTTTGTTATTGAAATTCTTACAGAATTTTGAATTTTTGTAAATAGAGGTTTTCCTAACTTATTTTGCATTGTTTTTGAAGAAGTTCCAAATTCAAATTCATTAAAGAAGGATACCTTGTTGCTTGCCTGTTTAAAAGAGTCAACATTTTTACAATAATCATCAAAAGGAATTGAACAGCAACTAGGCAAATAGCTGCTACAATCTGGGTCCTTTTTAAAGAAGGATTTTTTTATTTTTCTTGTAATTTTAGGGATCACATTCCAAAACTAATGAACTTATTGTCTTTATTTTTTATGTTTCGATGAAGGAAATTTTAGAGACGTTCAATGGTGTAAATCATAAGATAAAAAAATAAGCAGCCGAAACAACTCTTAACATAGGTTTATAAAAAGAGTTAAATTGTTTTTTTTTTGATAGTTTTTTATTTTATTCGAACTCATGTATTTTTAGCAATAATGATGATTAAAACACTTTAATTCATTTTTTATTTTAAACATGAAAAATTAGTTAGGTATATTTGACAATCAAAAATTTTAGAAAATAATGAGTATTCAAAACGCACAACAACAAGTAGATGATTGGATTCAGAACCATGGTGTTCGTTATTTTAACGAGCTAACCAATATGGCACAACTTACAGAAGAAGTAGGAGAAGTAGCCAGAATTATAGCAAGAAGATATGGTGAGCAGTCTGAAAAAGATTCAGACAAAGGAAAAGATTTGGGCGAAGAATTGGCAGATGTATTATTTGTTGTCTTATGTTTAGCAAACCAGACTGGTATAAACCTTCAAGAATCTTTTGAAAATAAATTAGATATCAAAACAAAACGCGATCATGATCGTCATCAAAACAATAAAAAATTACAGTAGATGGCATTATCTAAAAATATTAAAAAAGCTGCCTTTTGGTCTAATGTGATGAAAGTTGGAGCTGTATTTGTTTTTTTAATTACAATTATATCTTTATGTTTTAATAGTTTCTCAGATCTTATCTCGGGCAATTGGGAAGCAGTTTCCGATAAAAACTTTAGCAACGAGCAATGGAAACGTTTCTTTTCAAGTAAGGTAATTGCAGGCTTTATTTATGGAATTTATGTCTCTAATAAGAATATGAAATAATATGATTAAAATTAAGTCATTTTAAGGGCTAAAGTCATCTAACTAAAATAAAAAAGCGACCAATATTGGTCGCTTTTTTATTTGATTAGTGAGCTTAGTCTAGCTGAATTAAATCAATTTGACTGTCTTTTACTTTTTTATTTAAGACTGTTACTTTGTTATTAAATAAGTCATAGAGTTTTGATAATTCTTTATCAATCTCTTTATTAATCTCATTTTTAAAATCAATAGCTTGTTGCGTTGGAGCATAACTACCAATTCTAGTTAATGAATTTAAATGCGCCAATTTGTTATTTAATCTAATTGGGAAATTTAAAGGGTCTTGCCCACTTTTACTTTTTGTTTGGTATAAGGTTTCTTCAATAATGGTCATTTCCTTTAATAAACTAGCTGCATAGTCTAATAATTCTGAATGCTTCTCTTTATTTTTAATTGATGTCTGTAAGGCTGTTACCTGAGCTCTTACTTTTTTTACATTCTTTAATGCTTTATGAATTTCAGTTACTTTTGTGTTAATGTCATTAATAAAGTCAAACTGAGCTGTTGCATCTGCTAAGGTAGTTTCAGAAATAGGATTTTTTAAAATCGTAAAGTTTTGAGATTTTGAAGTTTCTCCCATAGTTAAGGTTACTTTATAATTTCCAGGCAATGCCATGGGTCCATTTAAAGAAGCCCACCATAAAATCATTCCTTTTACTTTTTCTGCACCAGGGTACATCATGTCCCAATAGAAAATATTATTGCCATTTTCTAGGGTTAACTTCGCCTCTTTTTTTTCTTTATTTGGGTTGGTACTAAAGGTCTTAATTAAGGCATCGTTACTGTCATAAATTTGAAGAGATACGGGTTCTTTAGCATCTTTTTCTTTGATGAAATAATTGATGGCAACTCCACCAGGATGGTTTGTGCCTTCAGTTTTAGATGTTCTTCCATTTCCGCCCCCCATTCTGTAACTATCTTGAGGTTTAAATAAAATAACATCTTCTTGCACAAGGCTAGTTGTTAATTGATGCATTGGTGTTAAATCATCAATCATCCAAAAAGATCTTCCTTGAGTTGCAGCAATTAGATTGTCATTTTTAATGGCTAGATCTGTAATAGGCACAATAGGTAAGTTTAATTGAAACTTATTCCAATTGCTACCATCATCAAAAGAAATATACATTCCTCTTTCAGTTCCAGCATACAATAATCCCTTACGTTTTGGATCTGCCCTCAGGGCGCGTGTAAAATCCTCAGCACCAATTCCATTAGTAATTTGCCTCCAAGTTTTTCCGTAATTTTCTGTTTTATAGATATAAGGCAAGTAATCACCAGATTTGTATTTTGTTCCTACCACGTAAGCTCCCCCTTTTGTAAATGGATCTATTTCAATACAATTAATCATCATCCATTCAGGCATTTTTTTAGGAGTTACATTTGTCCAGTTTTTACCGCCGTCTTTGGTTACATGAACCAAGCCATCATCTGATCCAGTCCATATTAAACCATCTTCTTGCTTAGATTCATTCACAGCAAAAATTGTGGCATAGTATTCTACACCTGTGTTGTCTTTTGTGATAGGGCCACCAGAAGATTTAAGCGTAGTTGGGTCATTTCTTGTTAAGTCTGGACTAATAATTTCCCAAGATTGTCCTTCATTTGTTGTCATATGCAGATGATTTGATGCTGCATACAGTTTGTTCTTGTGATTTGGAGAAAACATGATTGGAAAATTCCACTGAAAACGATATTTAAAATCTTCAGCTCCATGACCCATTGGGTCATCTGGCCAAACATTAATGGCTCTTGTTTCACCTGTTTTATGATTTTGTCTGGTAAGCAATCCGCCATAACTTCCTCCATAAACAATATCGTTATTTGTGGGGTCTATCGCTAAATGAGCACTTTCCCCTCCAGCGGTAGATTCCCAGTCAGATTCACCAATAAATCGACCTTGTGTTCTATGAGAAATTCTAACAGTAGAATTGTCTTGCTGTGCCCCATAAATACGATATGGAAAATGATTATCTGTAGTAACTCTGTAGAATTGAGAGGTTGGTTGGTTCATATATGTAGACCAGTTTATACCTGCATCAAAAGAAACTTGAGCACCACCATCATCACCAATAATCATTCGCTGATTGTCTTCTGGAGCAATCCATAAATCATGATGGTCTCCGTGTGGTGCATTAAACGTCTTATAGGTTTTTCCACCATCTGTAGATTTATGATATCTAACATTTAGAACATATAAAATATTTTCATCTTGGGTATCTGCATACAAACGGGTGTAGTACCATGCTCGTTGGCGTAATTTTCGTTCGCTATTAATTAGCTTCCAGGTTTTTCCAGCATCTACAGATTTGTAAACCCCTCCCTTTTCATTTTCAATTAATGCCCAAACAATATCAGAATTTACAGGAGATACTGTTACACCACTAATTCCCCAAAGACCGCTTGGCAATCCTTTATGTGTAGAAATATTAGTCCAAGTTTCACCCTCGTCAGTGCTTTTCCATAAAGCAGAACCGTCTCCTCCACTAGATAAGCTATATGGAGTTCTTCTAATATTCCAAGTAGTTGCATATAAAACTCTTGAATTATTTGGATCTATAATTAAATCAACAACACCGGCATCTTTATTTGCAAATAATTTTTTACTCCAAGTTTTTCCACCATTTGTAGATTTGTAGACACCTCTGTCTTCAGATGACTTATACAGATCACCCATCACCCCAGCAAATACAATGTTTGGATTTTTAGGATGAATACGAACTCTTGGAATGTGTCTGGCATTTTTTAAACCCATAGGTTCCCATGTTTTTCCAGCATTTACAGATTTCCAGATTCCATCTCCTGAAGAAACATTTCCACGAACTGTTTTCTCACCATTCCCAACATAAATAACATTATTATCCCATTCACTTACAGCAACAGAACCCACAGATCCACCAAAGAAACCGTCTGAAATATTCTCCCAAGTGTTCCCTGCATCTGTTGTTCTCCAAACACCTCCACCTGTAGAACCAAAATAGAATAAATTTGCTTTTCCAGCAACCCCCGTAACAGCGGCACTTCTTCCACCTCTAAATGGTCCAATATTTCTCCATTCGGTAGCATTATAATAATCTTCAGAATATTTGGTAGAATTCTTTTGAGCGTTAACTTTGTAGCTTTCAGAAATAAGAAGACATAGGAAGACAAAAAATAGTTTTTTCATGTTAGTTAGTTTTTGGAGCCTAAATTTAAGAATTTAAAACGAGACTAAGTCAATTATGAAAATTTGTATAAAAGGTGTTGATAGTGAGCATATTGTGAAAGATATTTTCATTTCTGGATCTAAAAGTGAATCAAATAGAATGCTAGTCTTGCAGAAACTATTTAAAGAAATTACCATACAAAATTTATCAGATTCTGATGATACACATCATTTACAACACGCGCTTTCTACTCAAGATACTGAAATAAACATAGGGCATGCCGGAACTGCCATGCGTTTTTTAACTGCTTTTTTTGCAACACAATATAAAAAGACGACTGTTTTATCTGGTTCTGAAAGAATGCATAACAGGCCTATTAAAGTTTTAGTAGAGGCATTAAGAGATTTAGGAGCTGAGATTTCTTATCTTGAAAAAGAAGGATTTCCACCATTAAAAATTACAGGAAAACAACTCACCAAAAATAAGGTGCAAATTAATGGCAATATTAGCAGTCAATATATATCTGCTTTGTTGCTTATGGCGGCTAGTTTACCAAATGGATTACGAGTTGAACTAATAGGTGAAATTACTTCTATTCCTTATATTAACATGTCCTTGTCTTTATTAGAACAGATAGGGGTTTCGGCTACTTTTGAAGGTCAGATAATTGAAGTACAGTCTTTAAAGGGTATTAAAAAACAGTCTTTAGTAGTTGAATCTGACTGGAGTTCCGCTTCGTATTTTTATTCGATAGTGGCTTTAAGCACTGTTGGTTCAGCAATACGATTATCTTCCTACAAGAAAGAAAGCTTGCAAGGAGATGCTGTATTGGCTAATATATACAAACATTTTGGTGTAGAAACTACTTATGAATCCACTAGTGTGGTTCTCAGAAAAACAATAGAATCTAACAAAGAGCTTCTAAAAATAGATTTAAATAAAGCTCCAGATATTGCACAAACTATTGCGGTGACCTGCTTTGGATTGGGAGTTTCTTGTGAATTACTAGGCCTTCATACCTTAAAAATTAAAGAAACAGATCGACTAGAGGCATTGCAGATAGAGCTTACTAAATTAGGGGCCAATATATCCGTAACCAATACTAGCTTACACTTGAAAACTAGCTCAATAATACATGCTAATGTTTCTATAGAAACATATAATGATCATAGAATGGCAATGGCTTTTGCTCCTTTAGCAATGAGAGTTTCTCTAGAAATTTTAGATGCAGGAGTGGTTACAAAATCGTATCGAAATTTTTGGAAAGATTTGCAGCAAATTGGTTTTCAAATAAATAAAGTGTAAATTAAACATTCAAACACTTGACAACCCCTATCTTCAAATCGTATATTTGCCGCCATTACCCCAAAACCACATATGAAATGAGTCTTGTTGTGAGCGTAAAACCTTTCAATATTTTATAGATACATTAGCATATGACATTTTAAAAAAATATAAAGGACATATGAAATTATCCCATTTTAATTTTGAATTGCCAGAAGAATTATTGGCAGAATATCCAGCAGAACACAGAGATGAGTCTCGTTTAATGGTTTTAAATCGCAAAGAACAGACCATAGAGCACAAAATGTTTAAAGACGTTATTAATTACTTTGATGAAGGTGATGTATTAATGTTAAACAATACGAAAGTTTTTCCTGCTAGAATGTATGGGAATAAAGAAAAAACAGGTGCTAGAATTGAAGTGTTTTTATTGAGAGAATTAAATGCTGAAAATAGATTATGGGATGTTTTAGTAGATCCAGCAAGGAAAATTAGAATTGGGAACAAATTATTCTTCGGTGAAGATGATAGTTTAGTTGCAGAGGTAATAGATAATACCACCTCTAGAGGTCGTACCCTTCGTTTTTTATATGATGGAGATTATGAAGAGTTTAGAGAAAAATTATTAGAATTAGGAGAAACGCCTTTGCCAAAATATATAAAAAGAGGTGTAGAAGCCTCTGATAAAGAACGCTACCAAACAATTTTCGCAAAAAATGAAGGAGCTGTTGCTGCTCCAACTGCAGGATTGCATTTTTCTAAACATTTAATGAAGCGTTTAGAAATTAAAGGGGTAGACTTTGCTGAATTAACACTACATGTTGGTCTTGGAACTTTTAGCCCAGTTGAAGTTGAAGATTTATCAAAACACAAAACAGATTCTGAACAAATTAGTATTCCTCCAGCAACGGCTCAATTAATTAATGATGCAATTGTAGATAAGAGAAGAATTTGTGCTGTTGGAACAACGGTTATGCGTGCTGTAGAATCTTCTGTTTCCGCAAGTGCTAGATTAAATAGTTATACTGGTTGGACTAATAAATTTATTTTCCCACCCTATGATTTCAGTATTGCAAATTCTATGATTACAAATTTTCATTCACCAAAATCTACTCTAATGATGATGGCTGCTGCTTTTGCAGGATATGATTTTTTAATGGAAGCTTATAAAGTAGCTGTTAAAGAAGAGTACAAGTTTCATACCTATGGTGATGCAATGTTGATTATTTAATCTAGATCAAAAAATATTAAATCAAAAGCCTCATAGTCATGCTATGAGGTTTTTGTATTTTTGCGCAGCATATGCCAAGTTTTTAGAAATTGCATATTAGACTAAGAAAGAATAGAAACTACAGATGAAACCAAAGAAAAAAGACATCCGATCCTTAACAAAAGAGCAATTAAGAGAATTCTTTGAAAAGAACGGAGATAAAGCTTTTCGAGGAAATCAAGTATATGAATGGTTGTGGACTAAATCTCTGCACACTTTTGAAGCCATGACCAATATTTCTAAAGAAACTAGAGAGATGTTGCAAGAAAACTTTGTGATTAATCATATAGAAGTAGATTCTATGCAACGAAGTAAAGATGGAACCATTAAGAATGGAATCCGTTTGCACGATGGATTAATTGTAGAATCTGTTCTAATACCTACAGAAAAAAGAACTACGGCTTGTGTATCTAGCCAGGTTGGTTGTAGTTTAGATTGTCGTTTTTGTGCCACTTCTAGACTAAAAAGAATGCGAAACTTACATCCAGATGAGATTTATGACCAAGTAGTAGCCATAAACAAGCAAAGCAAACTTTATCACAATCATAAACTATCTAACATTGTTTTTATGGGTATGGGAGAGCCTTTAATGAACTACAACAATGTACTCAAATCTATTGATAAAATAACATCTCCTGAAGGCCTAGGAATGTCTTCAAAAAGAATTACAGTATCTACTTCTGGTGTGCCAAAGATCATTAAGAAAATGGCAGATGATGAAGTGAAATTTAACTTAGCAGTCTCTCTTCACTCTGCAATAGATGAAGTAAGAACCTCTATCATGCCATTTAATGAAATATTTCCATTGAAAGATTTAGGAGAGTCATTGGTGTATTGGTATGAAAAAACACAACGAGTTGTTACCTACGAATATATTGTTTGGGACGGAATAAATGACAAAAAAGAAGATATAAAAGCCTTGATTAATTTCTGTAAGTTAATTCCTTGTAAGGTTAACTTAATTGAATACAACCCTATAGATGAAGGAGAATTTCAGCAGGCCAGCTCTAGAGCCATAGATAATTATATCTCCAATTTAGAAATGCATGATATTGTTGTAAATGTGAGACGATCTAGAGGGAAAGATATTGATGCTGCTTGTGGTCAGTTGGCCAACAAATCATAGCATTATTTTCATGTTATATTTTGTAAATTTGTAATTCTTTATGAAGATTGTTGAGGAAATAAAAAAACCCATCCAACAGGAGATGGAGTTCTTTGAAGAAAAGTTCAAAGACTCTATGATTTCTAAGGTTCCCTTACTTAACAGAATTACCTATTATATTGTTCGAAGAAAAGGAAAGCAAATGCGTCCGATGTTTGTGTTTTTAGTAGCCAAAATGGTTTCTGATGGCGGTTTTGATGAACGAACCTATAGAGGTGCTTCCGTAGTAGAGCTAATTCACACAGCAACTCTTGTTCATGACGATATTGTAGATGATAGCAATAGAAGAAGAGGTTTCTTTTCTATTAATGCCCTTTGGAAAAATAAGATTGCAGTTTTGGTGGGTGATTACTTGCTCTCTAAAGGTTTGTTGCTGTCTATAGATAATGAAGATTTTGATTTGTTAAAACTAATTTCCATTGCCGTTAGAGAAATGAGCGAAGGAGAATTACTACAAATAGAAAAAGCCAGAAAACTAGATATTACTGAAGATGTTTACTATGAAATTATCCGCCAGAAAACAGCTACTTTAATTGCAGCTTGCTGTGGTATTGGAGCAGCATCTGTTGGAGCCAATCAAGATACAATTCAGAAAATGAGAAAATTTGGACAATATATTGGAATGGCATTTCAAATAAAGGATGATTTGTTTGATTACTCTGAAGAAAAAATTGGAAAACCTACAGGAATAGATATCAAAGAGCAAAAGATGACCTTACCTCTAATTTATACGCTAAACAATTGCTCAAAAAAAGAAAAGGCCTGGTTGATAAACTCCATTAAAAAACATAACAAAGACAAAAAACGTGTTAGAGAAGTAATTACTTTCGTAAAACAAAGTGGAGGTATAGAATACACCATCAAAAAAATGACCGATTATAAAACCAAAGCATTGGCAATTTTAGATAATTACCAAGATTCTGATTATAAATCTTCTTTAATTAAAATGATTGACTATGTTGTGGAGCGTAAGATTTGATTAATCAAGTAATAATTTTTCATTTTTAGGATACCTAGCAGTATACTTTAACTGAAATTCTTCTATATCATTTGAATTAATAATTTTTAGCCACTTTATCTCACCTGTTTTTTTATCTAATTCACCATTGAATGATTTATCTAGCGTAATTGTTATTTCTTCCCTGGTAGAAATTGGAATTTGATCTAGGATAATTATTTTAATGGATTGTCTTTTATTGTTTTTTATTGCAATATCCCAAAGACTTGTTTCTTCTTTCTTATTTCCGATAAATTGTTTTGTAGTAAAATCTTTAGATTTTGTTCTTTTTACTGTTATATTCTTGTCAACACCCAAAGAAATATCTAAATTATTCTTAGTAAATCTAGTATCTATCAAAGAAGTACCTATAAATGTATCTTCAAAATATATTGATGCTTCTCCTTCTAAAAGATTGTATTGCTCCCAATTTTTCAGAGAGGCAACTAAAAAAGCTCTCTCTTCTATTCTTGGTACTGTATAATATATATATGTAGCATCAGTTTGATAAGTCTTCATAGAAACAACATAATCTTTATTGCTAGATTTAATAGTGTATGGTTCTATAATTTTAAAACTCACAGAGGTTTGATTAACAATTTCTTCTGTTGGTATAGAGTAGTTTGAATCTTTTTTGCCAGTTTTTATATACGATGCTGAATACCCTAGTACTTTTTTTTCTCTTTTAATACCTCTTGCAGTGACAACAATTTCATCTAATGATACATTGTTTTCTTGCATTGTAACATTTATTGTTGAGTTGTTTGTTAATCTCTCCTCTGTTTTATAACCTAGGTAAGAGAAAACCAAAGTTGATTTACTATTAGGTATTTTGATAGAATATTTTCCGTCAAAATTTGTTTCAGTTCCAATAGTGGTTCCTTTCACAATAACGCTTACTCCGGGAAGATTTCCTTTATTATCACTCACATAACCAGAAATTTCATCAATATTATTTTTATAATTAGGAGGTCTTGTACCGTATCCTATGAAATAGGGAGTTATTTTACCTGCTTTTGTCGATTGATTTGGGTTTGCTGAAGAAAATTGTAGTTTCACATTATTCCAATCTACCTTTGAGTTTTGTTTCACATTAGCCTTGTATACGATAGTTAATGGAGAATTGATGTCAGTAACTCTAACATCATAAGTAGGATACCAACTTACATTGGATACATTATAAATTAGTTGAAAATCTGTATTTTTAGCTAAATCAGATGTAACTTTAACAATTATTTCACCTGTGAAATAACTATTTTTTATTGTTAGACCTTCTAGTTGCTTTGTGACTAATTTTTTTTCTCTTTGTAATCTTTTGAGCGTATTATTACTATTTAATTCTTTAATATTTAAGAGGTTCATTTGATCACCATAAAATTGAGCAGTTTCCTTTAAGGCAATTACTGTTAGGGTCTGACTTCCTCTAATACTTCTATTTTCTTTGAAAAATCTAATTTTTTCTTGGGTTGTTAAAAGATTTACATTCTCTTTTTCTATTTCTTTATCAAGAAAATTGAGTTTTTTTTCTAGAGAAATTAATTCAATACTTTTTTTATTTTTAGACAGGTAGTTTTTTTTAAAATTCACAGCTTGAATTTCAATATTTTTTGCTTTAATTTGAATACTTTTTTTATCAATGAAAGGAGAAAGACCAATAAATTTTAAAAGTTGAATTCCTTGATCTAATTTCACTTCTTTTATTCTTGTAACTTGAGCGTTATTTAGAAAAATAGTAGCAGATTTCACTTTAGATGTGATAGATTTTTCTTTAATCTTTTGACTGTTAGCTGAAAAATAAGAAAAGATAATAGCAAATAAGAGGATGTTGTTTTTCATGTTTTTTTAAAAAAATTAAAGTTACATTTTTTTATTAAAAAATACTTAAAGCCAATAAAATTTAGAAAAAATATTTTTAAGCTAGTGAGACTTTTTTTAATTAAGATTTAAAGACCTAACAATTCCTCAACAAAATCTCTTTTATTAGACAGTCTAGGTACTTTATGTTGTCCGCCTAACTTCCCTTTTTTCTTGAGCCAAGAATAAAACAATCCTTTTTTTACACTATGAACTTTTGGCATTACTAGGGTCATATTGTTATATCGCTTGGCTTCATAATCTGAGTTAATAGATTTTAAGGCATTGTCTAGTAATTCTGTGAAATATTCTAAACTTTTTGGCGCTTTTGCAAATTCAATTATCCATTCATGACTTCCTTGTTTTTTACCATCCATAAAAATGGGGCCAACAGTATAATCTGTAATGGTTGCTTTTGTTTTTTTACAAGCCAGCTTTAAAGCTTCTTCTGCATTTTCAATAATCAATTCCTCACCAAATACATTAATATGATGCTTGGTTCTTCCTGTAATTCTAATTCTGTAAGGAGCTAATGAGGTAAATTTAACGGTATCACCAATTAAATAACGCCATAAACCACCGTTTGTAGAGATAACAACGGCATAATTCTCGTTAAGTTTCACCTCAGCTAACGGAATGGCTTCAGAGTTTTCACCAGTATAGTCACTCATAGGAATAAACTCATAAAAAATACCATAATCTAACATTAACAGCAAGTCTAAGCTACCATTAATGTCTTGTAAGGCAAAGAATCCTTCGGAAGCATTGTAGGTTTCATAATATTTAAAATCTTTCTTAGGAATGAGTTTTTTGTATTGCTCTCTGTAAGGGTTAAAGTTTACACCTCCATGAAAATAGACTTCTAAATTAGGCCAAACTTCTAATATATTATCTTTTCCTGTCTTTTCTAACACCCTATTTAATAATACCAACATCCATGAAGGAACACCCACCAGACTTGTAATATTCTCATGAATGGTCTCATTAATAATAGCCTCCATTTTTGTTTCCCATTCACTCATTAAAGCTGTTTCCTGACTAGGAGCTGAACTAAAATCTGCCCAAAAAGGCATGTTTTCAATAATAATGGCAGACAAATCTCCAAAGTAAGAATTGTTGTCTTCATAGACGGCTGCACTTCCACCCAATCGTAATGCTTTTCCGTTAAATAACTCGGTTTCCTCATTGTTATTAATGTAAAGACACAACATGTCTTTTCCAGCTTTTAAATGACAATCTTCAATTGCTTCATCGCTTACTGGAATAAATTTACTTTTAGCATTGGTTGTTCCACTAGATTTTGCAAACCATTTAATTTTTGTTGGCCAAAACAAATTTTGTTCTCCTTTTCTACAGCGCTCAATTAAAGGCTCTATACTTTCGTATTGTTGAATAGGTACTTTACTAGCAAAATCTTTATAGGTATTAATTGATGAAAAATTATAGTGTTCACCAAATTCAGTATTCTTACTAAACTGTATTAAACGAAATAGTAATTCTTCTTGAACATCTACAGGATATTTTATGAATAACTCCATCTGATGCTTTCTCTTTTTGAGAAACCATGAAATAATAGAATTAACAAATGGAATTGCCATGGCGTTTCTGAGTTTCGTAAATTGATTTTTCCGTAAGTTTGTTTATGTCTTACTAGACAACCTTAAAAATAGAAAAATATTTTAGATGGAATACCAAGGAGTTTTAAAAAAAATGCTGACCGAAAATAGCGAGACAATTCAATATTATATGGAGTTAGAGACTAATTTCATAAATGTCAATCAACTATTAAACAGCACTTTGAGCATTTGTTTTGTAAAATATCAATGCATGAGTTGTTCTTTAGAAAAAGAAATTTACCGTCAAGGATTTTGTAAATCGTGTTTTTTTGAAACACCTAGCGCAGGAGATTGGATTATGAGACCCGAATTAAGTACTGCACATTTAGATAAGGAAGATAGAAATTTAGCTTATGAAAAATCTGTTCAATTACAACCACATATAGTATATCTGGCAAATTCTAGCAATGTAAAAGTTGGGGTTACCAGAAAACAGCAAGTTCCTACAAGATGGATAGATCAAGGAGCTCATGAAGCCATTGAAATTGTAGAAGTTCCAAACAGATATTTAGCAGGAATCACAGAAGTAGCATTGAAAGAACATGTAGCCGATAAAACTAATTGGAGAAAGATGTTAAAGAATGATATTGAAGCGGTAGATCTAAAAGAATGGCAGTATAAATTACGATCTTTTATTCCAGAAGAAGCACAACAATATTTTATAGAAAACAATACAGAGACACAAATAAATTTCCCTGTACAACAATATCCAGAAAAACCTAAAAGTTTAAATATTGTAAAAGAACAAAACTATACAGGTAAATTAGTAGGTATTAAAGGACAATATTTAATTTTTGAAGATCAAAGGGTGTTTAATGTAAGATCTAATGAGGGTATTGTTGTTCGAATAAATGTACTAAACACTTAGTAATCATGAGATATACTTGGTTCAAAATTATAAAAACATGATAAAATCTAATTTTCTAAAAGTAGCATTGGCACAAATAGCACCTGTTTGGTTGCATAAAGAACATACCATTCAAAAAATTGAAAATGCTATTGTAGACGCAGCCAAAGAAAAAGCAGAACTCATTGTATTTGGTGAGGCATTACTTCCTGGTTATCCGTTTTGGATTGGATTAACCAATGGCGCAGCATGGAATTCTTCTGTTCAAAAAGAAATTCACGCCCATTATGTGCAAAACTCTATTACAATAGAAAAAGGAGAATTAGATACTATTTGCAAGCTTGCAAAAGAACATAATATTGCTATTTATTTGGGCATTATAGAACGTGCTCAAAATAGAGGCGGGCATAGTATTTATGCTTCCTTGGTGTATATAAATCAAGAAGGAGAGATAAAATCTGTGCATAGAAAACTACAGCCAACTTATGATGAACGATTAACCTGGGCACCAGGAGACGGGCACGGATTACAGGTTCATCCATTAAAAAACTTTACCGTTGGTGGACTAAATTGTTGGGAGAATTGGATGCCACTACCCAGAGCTGCATTATACGGTCAAGGAGAAAATTTACACATTGCCGTTTGGCCAGGCAGTGACCATAATACCAAAGATATTACTCGTTTTATTGCCAGAGAATCTCGTTCGTTTGTAATTTCTGTTTCTAGTTTAATGAACAAAACAGATATTCCTAAAGACACCCCTCATTTTAATAAAATTGTAAAAAATGCTCCAGAGATTTTGGTAAATGGCGGTTCATGTATAGCTGGTCCAGATGGAGAATGGATTTTAGAACCTGTGATTAATAAAGAAGGATTGTTTTATGAAACCTTAGATTTTTCTAAAGTCTTACAAGAGCGTCAAAATTTTGATGTAGTTGGGCATTATTCTAGACCAGATGTGACTAAATTAGAAATAAATAGAGAACGCCAGAGCACTGTTTATTTTAGTGATTAACCAGCCTTTGCTTTAATTACTTGTTGTATTATTTTTTCAACACCCAAATTAGTATTGCTTTCGGTTATAAAACGAGCAGTTTTCTTAACATTTTCATGAGCATTTTTCATGGCATAGCTATAGTAGGCGGCTTCTAACATTTCTAGATCATTTAGATAATCTCCAAAAACCATGGTTTGCTCAGAAGTGATGTTCATCTCTTTTTGTAGAAATTGGATGGCGGTTCCTTTATTAGAAGTTGGGTTGGAAATATCTAACCAGTTTTTACCTGATATTTTCAATAAAAAAGTCTCTTCAAATTTTTTAACTGAAGGATAAATAAATTGTTCTGAAGATACAGGATGATACAAAGCTATTTTAATAATAGGGGTTTTATGAGGTATTGTTGTTAAGTCTTTAACTATTTCATGAGCACTATAATATTCTTGAAACATGCTGATAAAATTTTGATCTTCAGATTCAATAAATGCGGTATCCTCTCCACATAAAATAATAGAAGTATTATTGATGTTTCTTAAAGCAGGAATTAATTCAACTACTTTTTGTGGGTCAAACGTTTGTAAAAGAAGTGTTTTGTTTTCTCTTTTTATTACCCCACCATTTTCACCAACAATAGTAATTAGATTCTTTATTGGATGAAGTTTCTGTGCAATACTGTTATACTGTCTACCGCTAGCAGCTACAAAGTGAATTCCTAGCTCTTGCAGTTTGTTAAACTGTTCAAAAAATAAATGACTAACCTGTTCTTTAGAATTGAGTAAGGTTCCGTCCATATCTGAAACAATCATTTTTATATTTGATAAATCCATTGAAATATTTTGCTTTAAAAGTAAGAGATTCATTTTAAAAAAGAATCAGTGATATGTTATTTAATTGATAAAGAATTTCTTTTTAGTTGAATAATTTCCCAAAATAGAACAACGTAAACAAGGAGGTATTCTAAGAGTATAAACCATGCGTTTTCTTGCCAAGGATTATTGGCATACGCCTGATAACTTAAAATTATTACAACACTCCATACAATTGGGTATCTATACTTGGTAAATACAGATAATAAAACCAAACTAGCTATGTACCATGGGTGAACAGTGGTTGCCATAAAATAATAAAAAGAGAGCCCAAATAATAAAGCAGTTAACAATTGTTGAGGGCTGTTGTTTTTTCTAAAAAATGTAATAATGGCTAGAAAAATAATGGTGAAAACAGGTAAAATTTTTCCAATAATGGCAATTTCATTATAGCCTCTAAATTGGGTTCCTATTTCTCGTGCAATATAATAGATACTAGCATTAAATTCGAAATTTTGAAACCATAAGCCTACAGAGTCTAGATAATTGCTTAGCAAATTTGAAGATAGAAAAGGAAGAAATAGCAACACATTTAATCCGATGATGATGGCGCTAAAAGACAAGAATTTTAAAATTCCTGTTGTTTTTTTGTCTTTAGTAAACCACTGATAAAACAAGGGTAAAAATAATAATGGAATTAATTTTACAGAAACAGAAAGTCCAAAAATAAGGGCGGCCCAAATCCATTTTCTTTGAAGTAATACATACAAACTCCAAACTAAGAAGAATAACATTACAGACTCAAAATGTAAATTACCAGTTAATTCAATAATAATAAAGGGGTTTAAAGCATATAAAAAGATATGATGAATAGGAATATTTAATTTTTCTAGAATTTTTTTTCCAAAATAAATAATTCCAATATCAGCTAAAATAATTTGCAATCGTAATACAACTATAGACCACAGAATACTTGTCTTTGCAAAGATTGCTGCCAATAAAAAACTTAGCTGATTTACAGGTGGGTAATTGGTGTAATGACTGCCGTTTAAAGTACCCATTCCATCATATAAATCAATTGCTTCAATGATTGGAAAATTGCCTTTTTTAATAAAGGTTTCAGGCAAAGAAATATAGGGATTTAACCCTTCAAGAATTAATCTACCATCCCAAATAAATCTATAAAAATCTTGTGATAAATTTGGGATAGCAAATAAAAACACCAATCTAAATAAAATGGAAATGGCGACGAGAAGTGTGAAATTATTTTTTTCTTTTGTGATTAAATACCAAAATGGAATAAATAAAATTAAGTACTGAACTATTAATTGAGTAAAATTTGTTCTGTCTAAGAAATAGGCCGTTAAGAAATAAAACAAAATACCAACACTAATAAGGAGTATTGTTCTATTTTTTTGTGATGAAAACATGTCTTAAGATTTTGTAAAAATTGAGGTATAAAACACGTAGCCAAAGCCAAAAAACAACATCAAGTGAAAAGGGAACAATCCAAAATCTCCACCGGTATCTCCAACCACAAAAGCACTGTACATACCAAAAGCAAAATAAAGAGTTAAGACCCCTTCAGTAAGTATATTAATAGAGGGTTTTTTAGTAATATATTTATTTTTTCTCCAAGAATCTTGTAGCGTTTTAATATTAAATTTTGGTGTTCTTATAAAATCACTTTTTTTACCAAAATGACCTTCTAAAACAGCAATGCTATTGTGTAAGGAAAATCCCATGGCAATAGAAAAGAAGGTGAAAAAAGTACCTGTGTATTTAAAAAAACTTTTGAGTCCGCCTCCATAACTTTTCTTAAACATGTACCAGTAGCAAATAAAAAATATAACAGAGCTTATTACAAAGAAACTCATCATATAGAAATACGATTTTAAATGGGCGTATTCATTTTTAATATATAGCATTGGAATGCTTAAAACAGCCACTAAAAAAATCATTAAAAACATAGAGCTATTTAGTAAATGCAATACACTATGAATCTTTGTTTTTATGGAGATATGTTTGTTTACTAAAACACGCTTTGTCATTTTTTGGAAGTTTTCGGCTCCACCTTTATTCCAGCGAAATTGTTGAGACCTCGCAGCACTAATAATAACTGGTAATTCTGCTGGAGTTATTACATGTTCTAAATACTTAAATTCCCACTTTTTTAGCTGTGCCCTGTAGCTCAAATCTAAATCTTCCGTTAAGGTATCTCCTTCCCAATTTCCAGCATCTAAAATACATTCTTTTCGCCATACACCTGCAGTTCCATTAAAATTGATAAAATGTCCTTTGGCACTTCTTCCAACTTGCTCCAGGGTAAAATGAGCATCCAAAGCAAAAGCTTGTATTTTAGTTAGTGTAGAATAATTTCTATTGATGTGACCCCAGCGAGTTTGAACAACTCCAATTGCTTCATTTTTGAAATACGGGATAGTTTGTAATAACCAATCTTTTTGAGGTAAAAAATCGGCGTCAAAAATGGCAATAAATTCTCCTCTTGCAATTTCTAAGCCTTCTTTTAAAGCACCAGCTTTAAAACCTTGTCTGTTGCTTCTTCGGATATGTTGTATGTTAATTCCTCTTTTTTGAAGTCTTTTGATGTGCTTTTCAGTAGTTACAATAGACTCATCTGTAGAGTCATCCAATACTTGTATTTCTAACTTATCTCCAGGATATTCTATTGTTACAATATTGTCTAACAAACGCTCCATTACGTAAATTTCATTATACACAGGAAGTTGGATAGTAACTCTGGGAATTTCTTTTGAATTTGTGAAATCAAATTTTGGTGAAGTATCTTCTTTCTTTTGAGCACTTCTATAGTTAAACAATAGATTTAGTTGTGCCAACGCATACATGAAAATAAGAATGAGCGCTAACGAATAAACAACAATGATGGTGTATGCTACAATCATTATTTAAAACTGTATTTAAAGATCCAACCTAAAATTTTTACACCTGCTAATATAGAACCTTTTAAAGTTCCTGATACTTTAGAAATACCAATTCTATTTCTATATTTCATAGGAACTTCTATATATGAAAAATGCTGTTTGATTGCCTTTAATTGCATTTCAACTGTCCATCCATAGGTCTTGTCTTCCATCTTTAGTTGAAGTAATTTTTGGTATTTTATAGCTCTAAATGGCCCTAAATCTGTAAATTTTGCACCAAAGAAAATATTCATTAAAAAAGTTGCCAACCAATTTCCAAATACTTGTTGTGGTGTCATAGAACCAGTCTCTCTTAACTCTTTTACTCGTGATCCAATTACAAGATCTATATTGTCATTAATAATTGGTGCAACAAGCTCTGTTAATTGTTCTGGATAATCAGAATAATCACCATCTAAAAAAACAACAATAGTAGATTTTTTTTCTTGATCGCTGAGCGAAGTCGAAGCGATATAATCCATGCCTTTTAAACAGGCATATCCATAACCTCTTTTAGATTCTTTTAAAACTGTAGCACCAGCATTGGCAGCATTTTCTTCAGTTTTGTCTGTTGAATTATTACTAATAACAATAATTTCATCCACAATAGTTGGGATGTCATTTATTACTTTGGCTATAGAGTCTTCCTCATTATATGCAGGTATAATTACCTTAATTTTTTGTGTCATCTATTCTAAATACTCCAGGTTTTTTGTTGTTTTAAATCTGTACAAAGAAAATAAAAACCGACATAAAAAAGGTTTTTCAAAGACATTACTTATTGTTTATTAGCTCCATTAAATCTACATTGTTTCCTAATAAAATATCTGTAGGATTAATTCTTCCATTCTCTGGGCCATTTTCTAATTTTAAAACACCTCTGGGGCAAACAGCAGAGCAAATACCGCAGCCTACACAGCTAGAGCGAACAATATTTTCTCCTTTTTGGGCATAGGCTCTTACATCTATACCTTGTTCGCAATAGGTAGAACAATTACCACAAGAAATACACTGACCACCATTGGTTGTAATTCTAAACCTAGATTTAAAACGTTGCACAAACCCTAAATAAGCTGCTAATGGACATCCAAATCTACACCAAACTCTATTTCCAAAAATTGGATAAAAACCGGTACCAATTACTCCAGCAAACCAAGCACCTATTAAAAAGCTATAGGTATCTTTAATCCATTGAGAATTGATCCCTAAAAAGGAATCGGTACCAGTAAAATAAGTGTATAAGGTAACTAGAGTCATTACTAAAGAAAATAACAATACAAAATGAATTAGCCATCGTTCTAACTTCCAAGAGTTTAAGCTTTTGTCTGAATGCTGCCTGTAAGGGTCTCCTAGAGTTTCTGCCAATCCTCCACAACCACAAACCCAAGAACAATACCATCTTTTTCCAAAGAAATAGACCATTACTGGAACAATAATTAGCGTTAAAACAATTCCCCAAACAAGAATAAAGATTCCAATTCCTCCACTATTTCTTAAGCTGTCTAAATTCCAATCAAAAAAGAAATCATAATCTAAAGGAAAAGCATTTTTGAAATCATAACCAGGCATGTTAAGGCTAGTCATAATTTCAGGGATTAAAAAAGCAAAAACAATTTGAAAGAATAGTACAGAAGTTGTTCTAATGAGTTGGTATTTATTGTGCCTGTATTTGATATACATACGCGAGGCCATTACTAGCATAATGATACAATATAGAAACCCGTATACAAACCACTGAGAAGCGAGACCTCCATTAAGTGTTTTGCTAATTGGGTCTAAAATATACGTCCAATTTACCACATAATCTGGCATGAAATACAGTACCAAATAAAATGAAACTAAATACACCAACACCAACCAAGCAATAAAACCACGGTTGGTACTTGCCTCTAAATAGATGCCATTATTTTTAATACCAGCTTTTCCAAGTAAGACAAAATTAGGCAGTATAAAAAGTAAAGCTCCTATAATTCCCAAGCCAAAAGTAAGTAGCCAGAGAATGCCGGCATGCTCTTTAGCAGGTCCTTTACCGGCTATTTTAGCAAGCTCAAAACTTAATGTATGTGGTTTTCCGTAAATTTTATATTGATATTGTTCTCCCTTTTTATCCCAGTTTTTATCTGCATCAAAGCTTGCAATTAAGGCATCGTAATGATCATTAGAAGTTTTATAAGCCTTACGAACACGGTTAGAGAATTCAAAAATAGTTAGTTCTTCAGTTGTAACTAAAGCCTTGGTGAGTTCGTCTAAAATTAACTCATTCTTATAGCCTTTTTCAGTTACAAAAGAGGCTAGTTCAGACGATGTTAGATTAAAATTTCCTGTAAATAATGTTCCTGTAAAGATAGATAACCCAATTAAAAATATGACGAAGCCTGCTTGTTTTAGTATTTTCATATCTTTTTAAGCTTTGGTAAAAATTCGTTTCCAGCTTTTCTTTCTAGATGTAATAAAAGTACCGTTTTCTTGGTTAAACTTTGTGGTAATTTCTTTTTCATAAAGTGAATAAAATTCTGGATCAAAATTGGCATCAGCTAAAAACTCTATGACATAATTTACGTCTCTTTTCTCAGTTAACCATTTGTCAAAAATTTCATGTCTCATTCTAATTCCAAAGGTATTAATTCCTAAAAAAAGTGATGAATTTTCATCATACGCAATGGTAATACATTTTGTATCATCTGGATGGCTCCAATGAAAATGTTTTTCATAGGCTGGTCTGCCTTTTTCTCCAAATACCCACCCATAAGTTTGGTATTCAATATCAAAAAATTTGGCAGAGTTAAACCAATTTCCTGGCTTGTATTCAATTCTATTTCCACAAATTGTTTGCGCCAGTGTTTCACCCATCATTCTTCCTGTATACCAAACTGCTTCAATTGGTCTTCTATTTCCAATGGGCTCTCGTTGTTCTGCACAATCTCCTATTGCATAAACATCTTTAATAGTTGTCTCTAAAAATCTATTTACTAATATTCCTTTGTTAGTTTCTATGTTAGAATTTTTTAAGAAAGCTATATTAGGAGCTACCCCTGTAGTTAAGCCAACTACATTACAGGTAATTTCCTCTCCTGTTTCTTCAATAATAACTGATTTTACACAACCATTTTCATCAGATTTTATTTCTTTTAGATTGGTGTTTAATCGTAAGTCTATATGATTGTTTATAATATGTCTATTAATCATTTCACTTTCTGCAGTTGGTAAAACTCCGTCCCAAAAACTAGATTCTCTTACTAGAAAAGTGACAGGAATGTTTCTAGAATGTAGCATTTCTGCTAATTCTATTCCAATTAATCCACCACCTACAATAACGGCTCTTTTGCAAACCTTATTATTTGGAGCGTGTTTTTCTAGGTTTTCTAAATCTTGTTTGTGATACATTCCCATAACACCTTCTAAGTCTTGTCCTGGCCAACCAAATTTTGCTGGTTTAGAACCTGTAGCTAATACCAACTTATCATAGGTAAGAAGTTCATTATTAGAGAATATAAGCTGTTTATTACTTGTGTCAATCTCTTTTACATAGCCTTTCTTTAAATTAATGTTATTTTTCTTCCAAAACCAAGACTCATATGGTTGTGTGTGTTCAAATTTCATGTGCCCCATGTAAACATACATCAGTGCAGTACGTGAAAAAAAGTATTCTGTTTCTGCAGATACTATCGTAATTTCATTTTCTGAATTCTTGCGAATATGTCTTGCAAGGGTAACTCCAGAAATTCCATTTCCAATAATAACAATGTGATCCATATGTTTAAATTAGTTTACTTATCTGTCGAAGTTAATGAGAATTTCTTAAACGATTCTTTAATTTAGAAAGAGTATAAATAAATCTAGAATATATTGCGTGTATTGGTCTTCATATTCCTCAAAAATCTATTAAATTAGGAGATAATTATGATCAGAAGCAAACATTTTCTTTTTACAGTTTTACTTGTTAGTTTTTCGCTACTGGTTAATGCACAAAAAATTAATGGCGTTAGTTTTGTTGCATCAAGAGATAGTATTACAAGCTTGCATGTAAATTCTGTAATTGATGTAAATGCCAACTATGTTGCACTAATGCCTTTCGGGTTTATTAAAGAGTTGTCTTCTCCAGAAATTCGTTTTAATTCTAAAAGGCAATGGTTTGGCGAACGAGAACAAGGTGTTCGTCAGTACGCAAAAGAGCTTCAAAACAAAGGAATTAAGTTTATGATAAAACCTCAAATTTGGGTTTGGAGAGGCCAGTTTACAGGTCATATTAGTATGGATTCAGAAACTCAATGGAATATTTTAGAAGATTCATATTCATCTTTTATTCTTATGTATGCTGCTATTGCTCAAGAAACAAATGCAGCCTTATTTTGCATTGGCACAGAATTAGAAAAATTTGTGATTAGTAGGCCAGCTTATTGGAACGGTTTAATTCAAGAAATTAAAAAAGTATACAAAGGCAAACTTACCTATGCAGCTAATTGGGATGAGTTTAAACGTGTTCCGTTTTGGAGACAATTAGATTGTATTGGTATAGATGCATATTTTCCAGTAACAGATAAAAAGACACCCACTATTGAAGAATTTGAAGCAGGGTGGCGACCACATAAAATTGAAATTCAAAAAATTCAACATAAATTTAACAAACCTATTCTGTTCACAGAATACGGCTATAGAAGTATAGATTTTACAGGTAAAGAACCTTGGGATTCTAAAAGAATTACTGGCTCAATTAATTTGCTAGCTCAAAAAAATGGGTTGCAGGCTATTCACAATCAGTTTTGGAAAGAAGACTGGTTTTTAGGAGGTTTTATTTGGAAATGGTTTCATAAACACACAGAAGTAGGAGGAGAGAATAACAATAGATTTACACCACAAAATAAACCTGCTGAAGTTTTACTAAGAAGTTTATACAAACAGGCTCCATAAAATATAATGGTTAATTTTTCTGACCTAAAGGATATATTTCTTGCCCAAGAAAGTCTGTTGGAAATTTCTCATCACTTTCAAATCCCAATTCAATATCACGACCGTTTGAAGGAATATAATTGGTTTTAAAAAGATAATCCCAAATACTTAATGTTAGACCAAAATTTACGCCAAATTTATTGGGGACCTTCTTTCCGTGATGCCAAATATGCATCTGAGGATTGTTAAAAATATACTTAAAAATTCCTAAAGGAATGGAAATATTACTGTGGTTAAAATGCCCCATAGCTAAGGTAAATAAATGGACTAAAATAAAATCATCTATTCCAAAACCAATAAATGCTAGTGGAATATACTCTAGAGTTCTATATACGATTGTCTCCATCCAATGATACCTTAGATGCGCCGCAAAGCCCATTTCTTTTACAGAGTGATGTACTTTGTGAAAATTCCATAAGAACGGAATACGGTGCAACAATCTATGAATAAAGTATTGAATAAAATCTCGCAGTATAAAAAGAACAAATAACTGACTCCAATAAGGGAATGTTTCTATGTTAAAAAATGCAAGATTATCAATACCAATAGACATTAGCACATCATTAAAAAATGCAACAGCAACATTAGAAACAGCATTGTATACAATTAAGGAGAATAAGAAAAAATTAAAAAACATATAGAAGCCATCTAACCAAAAATCTTTTCTAATATTTTTTTGATTTTTTCGCCAAGGAAATACAATTTCTAAACTCCAGAAAATCAATGAAATTAATAGTAGCCAATAGAAATAATTACCCCAATGCGGATTCATAATTTCTCTGACCAAATATTGGTAGTAACCAGAGAAAGATTGTTGAATAATGTCTAAGTATGTATCCATTCTAGATAAAAATAGTTTGTTCAAAAATTAGCAACATCCACCACCATCGTAATGGAAAGTAGATTCAGAAAAATAAATATCATCTCTTTTTAAAGCTTGCAATGCTGCGGCTGTTTTATCACAAATTGCCAGTGGTTGATTTTTTAATAAGGTATGTCCAACGCCATCGTCAAAATAATCTGAATCACCATAATAGATTGCTGCTTTGCCTGTAAAAACACAAGGGCCATCGTCTGGCATTGGGTCTTTAATGGCAGCAACTTCTATAGATTCTATATAAATTAATTCATCTGTAGGATAATTTTTGGGGTCTAATATTCTGTAAGGTTTACGAGCTCTAATCTCAATGGTTCCAAAACCAGCATCAGTTAGGGCTTTTACATACGCTGCAATTGGTAAACTTCCACTCAAACACAAGGCGCGCAAACGATCATCGTTTCGCAGCTCATCGTTCATGGGTTGTTCGCAGGTAGGATCACTCATCACTAAACGACCATGAGGTTTTAGCACTCTATACATTTCTGAAACAGCCTTTTTTAAGTCGTCAGATTTAAAGATATTGAACAGACAGTTTTGGGCCGCCACATCTATAGAATTGTCTTCTACAGGAAGATTCATAGCATCCCCTTTGCGTAGCGTAACAAAATCACTTTTAAACCAAGGATTCATTGCTTCGGCCTCAACAAAATTCTTGCGAGAAGCCTCCAACATTTCATCGACAACATCCAGCCCAATAACACCTCCTTTTTGACGATTAAAATAAGCAAATTGCAACAATTCCATTCCTCCACCTACACCAACGTAAAGCATTTTGGGGTTGTTCGTTAAATCTCGAGCATGCACAGTAGAACCACATCCATAGTTCATTTCTTGCATAATTCTTGGAATTTTTAATCCCGGTAACTCCCAAATAGGGTTTGTAGTACAGCACAGACCAACATCTGGGCTAAGTGCAGCTTCTTTATAGACGTTATGTGTTGTTTCTAAATAACTCATAAATGTTTTATTAATTCTTTAAATAAGATGATCATTTTTGGTTCTGTTTCTCCAGCTATTCTAATAATTTCCTGAATATTTACAGGAGCTAAATTTTTTGGGTCGCATTCATCCGTCAGTACTGAAATTGCAGCACATGGTACATTTAAATGCTTGGCAACAATCACTTCTGGTACAGTACTCATTCCAACAGCATCAACTTCTAGAATCTGTAACATTCTATACTCTGCTCTGGTTTCTAATTGTGGACCAAAAACACCTGCATACACTCCTTCATGCAATTGTATGTCGTTTTCGTTGGCAATTGATTTCAAAAAATCATTCATTTTTTTTGAATAGGGAGTTAACATGTCTGTAAAACGCTCTCCAAATTCACCAACTTCAGCAAATGCTAAAGGCGAATTTCCTTGCAGGTTTAGATGATCATCAATAAGCATTATATCACCTTTCTTGTAAGTAAGGTTAATAGCTCCGGCTGCATTAGAAATTAATAAAGAAGTAATTCCAAGCTGGTGCATGGCTCTAATTCCGTAGGTTACCTCCCAATGATTGTATCCTTCATACAAATGAAATCTACCAGACATCACTACCACTTTTTTTCCTGAAAGAGTTCCGTACACTAATTTTCCGGAGTGAAATTCAACAGTTGCTTTTGGAAAATGAGGAATGTCTTTGTAAGCAATCTCTTGTTCAATATCAATCTCATGAATTAATTGATGCAAACCAGTACCTAACACAATCCCTATTGTGGGTTTTTTAAATCCTTTAGAAACTAAAAAGTCTGTGGTTTCTTGTAGTTGTTTTGTTTTCATGGACACTCAATTTATTGAGGTTAAACTTACTTTAAGATTTCATTATCTGAGCCTAGGGGTCTTCTTAGATTGATAGAAATTTAGTAAAAGCAGGATGATGTTCTATATCTTCAATTACATCAACATCATTCAACTTTGGCAACAAATGTACATCAACTTTTTCTAAATTTTTTAAAGTATCTTCTCTCACTGAAGATGTTCCCCAATTTTTGTTTTGAAAGATTTCTGGGTATGTTTTTTTTAATCCTATTAGATAATAGCCACCATCAGTAGCCGGTCCAATAACAACATCCTTTTTTTCTAATTTTTCAAAAGCTTCCTCAATATGGGATGCTTCTAAGTCATATAAATCACTCCCAATCAAGACCACTTTATGATACTTGTCTTTAAAACATGTTTCAAAAGCATGGTTCATTTTAGCACCTAGATGCCTGCCAACTTGAAGCTCTTTTTTATAGGTAGTAGTATCCCAGAGATCATTTTCTAAAACTTCTTGAGAGTAAAAAATTACTTTATCGCATTGTATGTTTTGAGTGACCTCCTTTGTTTTCTGCAATAAAAAAAGATAAATATCTAATGCTGTTTTTTTGCCAACAGCTTTTGCCAATCTAGTTTTAACTTTCCCCAAGATAGGATTTCGAGTGAAAATGATAAGAATACTTTTATGTGTCAATTAGGTCTAATTTTAAATTAGTGCGCATTATTTTTTAAGAAGCCATATATTTTATTAGGCTACAACTCCTTGGCAACTACTTCCAGATCCAGCTGTACAACCATAACAGTGTTGATTGATGATAATATTTCTGTTTTGTAATAATTCTTCGTTATACTTAGAAATGTGCTGCACTTTACTGGCCACTTTTAAATTTAACATTTGATTAAAATCACAATCATATAACCAACCATCCCAACTTACAGAAAGAGTATTTGTGCACATTACATTTTTCACAGCCTCAGGATTGTAAGCTTCCACCAATGAAATCATATAATCTTCATAATTTTCTGAAGCGATTAAATAATCTAAAAACCTACTGATAGGTAAATTTGTGATAGCAAATAAATTATGAAAATGAATATCAAATTCTTCTCTTAATGCTTTTTTGAAATCATTTTCTAAAGCCATTTGGTCACCGGGTAAAAATGCCCCAGAAGGATTGTATACCAAATCTAATTTTAAAGCACTGTTCTGCATTCCGTATCCTACAACATTTAATTCTTGCAAAGCTTTGATAGATTTATCAAAAACACCATCACCGCGCTGTTTATCGGTTTTTCCACGGGTCCAATGTGGCATTGAACTTACAACATGTATTCTGTGTTTTTTAAAAAAAGTAGGTAAATCGTGGTATTTTTTATTTGCTCGTATAATGGTTAAGTTAGACCTTACAATAAAATCGTTGATTCCTGCTTTCGCAGCTTCTTCAACAAACCATCTAAAATTTGGATTCATTTCCGGAGCACCACCTGTTAAATCGAGTGTGTGAGCTCCTGTTTTTTTGATTACATCCAAACATTCTTGCATGGTTTCTTTAGTCATAATTTCTTTTCTGTCCGGACCAGCATCAACATGGCAATGTGCACACACTTGATTGCACATATACCCCAAATTAATTTGTAAAATTTCTAATTTCTTTGGACGTAATGGAAACTGATTTGTTACTGCTATTTTTTTAGCAAACGTTGGTAATTCTCCATCAGCAAATAGTCCGTTAGATAAAATTTCTAATTGCCTTTCTGTATTGGCTAGATCATTATTTCTAGCTAAAAGTGATTTTTTACTCATCCTACATTTCCAATTTGTTCACTTTGTTCATCATTTGAACTCCATGTACTAAGGTAGCGCCACTTTTAATTGCGGCACCCACATGAACAGCTTCCATCATTTCTTCTTTTGTAATTCCTCGCTGCAAACCATCTTTTGTATAAGCATCAATGCAATATGGGCATTGCTCTGTATGAGCTACAGCCAAAGCTATTAATGATTTTTCACGAGCCGTTAGTGCCCCTTCTTCAAATACTTTCCCATAATAATCAAAGAATTTGTTACCAAGTTCTTCATTCCAATCTGTAATATTGCCAAATTTGCGTAAATCGGCAGGGTCATAATATGTTTTAGACATAAAAAATTATTTTTTGTTCAAACTCCAGTCGTAAGTTAGGTATTTTATGCTGGCTTTTTCACTTATTTTTATAGCAGCATAGGTATTCAAATAATTGATAATAGTTCCATTTTTTATAAAATCTTTGGAAAACCAATTAAATATCTCTGATAGCGCTACATTGTTTTTGCTAATTTTATTTCTAGTAGTATCGTTTATAAACACTTTCATTAAATTGTCTAAACTAGACGCTATATTGTCTTCTGTAAAAGCAAAATTCCAGAGCCTAGGACAAGATACTGAAGCGCAATTGATACCTACATGAATTCTTGGGTCATTAAATTTTTTTCGTAAAATTTTGTGCTCAATCTGATCTAGTGTATATCTTTTTTGACCAATTTTCACAAAAGGAATTTTCCAAGCAGTCTCCCCATCAATTTTAATGTCTCTTATGCTTTTTAATGGGTAGTTGTTTAGAATAATTTTGATAGTATATGCATTATAGGTATTTATCCAAAAAGCTTTTTTCTTATTTGATGACCACTCTTTTGTTGGTTCATTATTTTGAATATAGGCTAAATAATTATCTAAGAGTGTTTCATTGTTTTTTAATGATTGATAATCTACCCTTCCTGTTTTATCAACATTTTTTTGGAGTAAACTATCAAAAATACTAGTTTGAGCCTGTATCGAAACAAAGCTAAGCATGCATATAAATGTACTAATTTTTGTCATTAATTTTCTATTGTTATCTTAGTTTAGACGTAAGGTTTTAGCGACTTATACAATTATAAACAACAATTTTTAAATTTCTATTTCTTCTCCCATCTTTAAATTAAAATGTTTTCTAAAGAAAAAGACTATAGCGTATAAAATTGGGGTGTCTAATGCTGCAATCATTATTTTAAAAATAACACCACTTATTAGTAAGCCTAAGAATTTATCCCAGGAAATAATATCAAATGAACACAAGAGAATTAATACGGTGAGGGTGTCAATAATCTGAGAAGAAAATGTAGAAAAGTTATTTCTTAACCAAAGATGCTTCCCCTTGGTTAGGTTTTTCCAAAAGTGATAGACTCGTATGTCTATAAACTGTGCAAATAAATAGGCCAACATAGAGGCAAGAACTGCTAGTGGAGCCGATCCAAATACTTCAATAAAAGTTGTATCATTAACAGCAGACCAAGAAGTTGATGGTACAGCCATTGAAACATAAATAATTCCTAAAGAAAAGAAAGAGGCAAAAATACCAGCAATAACTACATGATTGGCTTTCTTTTTCCCATAAATTTCTGATAATATATCAGTAATTAAAAAAGTAATAGGGTAGGGTAATAAGCCAACAGAAACCTCAAATAATTTCACGTCAAAAATTTCACTATCAATAGGATACCAATAAAAGAATTTTTGAAAAATTAGATTGGAGGTCACTAACGAAGCAATAAACAAGGCAGCTAGAATTAGATAGATAATTTGGGCTTGAGATTTTTTCTGTGCAATCATACAAAACGAAATTACTAATTATTTATCATTACAAACACCCGTGATTTAAACTATTTACTAAGATTTTTTTAGGCTTACTAAAAGACTTCGTAATCAGATAAGAAATTCCTATTTTTGCAGCTACAACTAACGAAATTATACTGAGATGAAAGCATATATTTTTCCTGGTCAAGGAGCACAATTTACAGGTATGGGTTTAGATTTATATGAAAACTCACCAATGGCTCAAGAGCTTTTTGAAAAGGCAAATGAAATTTTAGGGTTTTGCATTACAGACATTATGTTTGAAGGTACTGCAGATCAATTAAAACAAACAAATGTAACTCAGCCAGCTATTTTTTTACATTCGGTGATTTTAGCAAAAGTTCTTGGTGATTCTTTTCAGCCAGAGATGGTTGCAGGGCATTCTTTAGGCGAAATTTCTGCCTTGGTTGCTGCAGGTGTTTTATCTTTTGAAGATGGGCTTCAATTGGTTTCTAAACGCGCTTCGGCAATGCAAAAAGCTTGTGAAATTAAGCCTTCAACAATGGCTGCGGTTTTAGGGCTAGGTGATGAAATTGTTGCGCAAGTTTGTAATGATGTTGATGGAGTAGTAGTGGCCGCAAATTATAACTGCCCTGGTCAATTGGTGATTTCTGGTGAAGTTTCTGCTGTTAAAAAGGCCTGTGAGTTATTAACAGAAAAAGGAGCAAGAAGGGCCTTAATTTTACCCGTTGGAGGTGCTTTTCATTCTCCAATGATGGAACCTGCAAGAGAAGAGTTAGCTGCTGCAATAAAGGGTACTCACTTCAATGAGCCAACCTGTGCGGTCTACCAAAATGTGCCTGCAAAAGCGGTAACATCAGCTGCTGAAATTAAAGAAAATTTAATGAAACAATTAACAGCTCCAGTAAAATGGACTCAATCAATTCAAGCTATGGTAGCAGATGGAGGAATAGAGTTTATTGAAGTTGGTCCAGGTAAAGTTTTACAAGGGCTAATGCGTAAAATAGATAGAACTGTTTCAGCAAGTGGTGCTAGTTTTGAAAACTAAAATTTTATTGTTTTAATTGCCATTTCCAAGCAGCTAATAGTGCTTGTTCAAGGGTTTTTTCTGTTTCCCAACCTAATTCAACTTTGGCTAAGGTAGTATCTGCATATGCAGAGGTAATGTCTCCTTCTCGTCTAGCTACAATTTTATAATTAAGTGTTGTATTGCTAACTTTTTCAAATGCTTTAATAACTTCTAGAACAGAACTTCCTGTTCCAGTTCCTACATTAAAGACTTCAAAATCTTTTTTATTACCATTGTTTAGCAATCTTTCTAGCGCAGCAATATGCGCTTTTGCCAAATCTACAACATGAATATAATCACGAACTGCAGTTCCGTCTTTTGTAGGATAATCATCTCCAAAAACAGACAATTCTTTTCTAATTCCAGCAGCAGTTTGTGTTACAAAAGGAATTAAATTTTGAGGAACTCCTAGCGGTAATTCTCCAATAATAGCAGTTTCATGTGCTCCAATTGGATTAAAATATCTGAGGGCAATAGCTTTTAGCCCGTTTGCCTTAGAACTTTCTTTAATAATTTCTTCTCCAATTTGCTTGGTGTTTCCATAAGGAGATTCTGCGGGTTTTACTGGAGCATTTTCAGTAATAGGAAGCTCATCTGCCTGACCGTAAACAGTACATGAAGAGCTAAAAATAAAATTAGATAATTGATGTTCCTTCATCTCTTGTAGGAGATATACCAGAGTGCTAATATTATTTTCGTAATATAATAACGGATTTTTAACACTTTCTCCAACCGCTTTTGAGGCTGCGAAATGTATAATGCCGTCTACTTTATTGGTATTAAAAAAATCTTTAACAGCTGTTTTATTGCGAAGGTCAATATTAAAATAGGATGGCTTTATTCCTGTAATTGAAATAATACGATCTAAAACTTCAATTTTTGAATTGTATAAATTATCGATAATTACAACTTCATAACCTGCTTGCTGGAGTTCAACAACGGTATGAGATCCTATAAAACCTAAACCACCTGTAACCAATATCTTTTTCATAATAATTGTCTTTAAAATTGATTTTTTTTATTGAAAGCTACCCTACAAAATCATTGATTGTTTTTGTAATGAAAGCCAGTTGCTCTTCATCTAACTCTGTGTGCATTGGCAATGAAATAACTGTTTCTATTAAACGATTGGTTACTGTAAAGTCGTTTTCTTGGTAACGAGTATCTTGGTAGGCTTTTTGTGCGTGCAATGGTACAGGGTAATAGATAGCGTTTGGAATACCCTTATCTAGTAAATGTTGGTGTAACTCGTTGCGTTTTCCATTGGTAATCTTTAGGGTGTATTGATGAAATACATGGCAATCGCAAGAATCACAAATCTCTCCACAATTTGCTGTTGCATTAGATTTTGTAGTTGGTGTACTAATGTTAGAGTTTTGTGCAAATGCATTGTTATAGTATCTAGCTGCGTCTCTTCTAGCATCACAATACTCATCTAATAAAGGAAGTTTTGTTTTTAGAACTGCCGCTTGAATACTGTCTAATCTTGAGTTTACACCCACAACATCATGATAATAGCGTTTATACATCCCATGATTCACCATACCGCGTATGGTATGTGCTAACGCATCGTCATTGGTAAAGATTGCTCCACCATCACCATAACAGCCTAAGTTTTTTGAAGGAAAAAATGATGTAGTTCCTACATGACCAATAGTTCCAACTTTTTGTTTGCGTCCGTCGGCAAAAGTGTAGCTTGCGCCAATGGCTTGCGCAGTGTCTTCAATTACAAATAAATTGTGCTCTTTAGCAATACTCATTACCGCTTCCATATTTGCACAAAGTCCAAATAAATGAACCGGAACAATGGCTTTTGTTTTTGGAGTGATGGCTTTTTTTAGAGCATCAATATCTATGTTAAAGGTATCTGGCTCAACATCAATTAAGACAGGAGTTAATTTTAACAGAGCAATTACCTCTACAGTTGCCGCAAAAGTAAAATCAACGGTAATAACCTCGTCACCTTGTTCTAGACCTAAACCCATCATGGCTATCTGTAAAGCATCTGTTCCATTTGCGCACGGAATAACATGTTTTACAGTTAAATATTTTTCTAAATCTGATTGAAATTGATGCACATAAGGTCCGTTAATATATGCCGAAGAATTTAAAACTTCTTCAATAGATATATCAACAGTTTCTTTAATTTTTGCATACTGACCTTGAAGATCAACCATCTGAATTTTTTTCATTGACATGGAATTTGTGGACATCAAAAATACAATTTAAATCTGTTATCTTTGGCCAAAATTAAATTTATCAGAATGAAAATTTTCTTGAAAATTATTAAAATAGTATTCCTAGTATGTGTCTTGGTTTTTGTCGCTGCTTGGTTGTATTCAAGAACATTATATCCAACCTATGAAGGAGAATTATCGTTAGAAAACCTATCAGAAAATGTTACCGTTCATTTTGATGAGAATGGTGTGCCGCATATTAATGCAGAAACTCAAAAAGACGCCTATACTGCTTTAGGATATGTTCATGCTCAAGATAGGTTATGGCAAATGGAGCTCATCAGAAGAATTGCTCCAGGAAGACTTTCTGAAATCTTTGGTGATAAATTAGTAGAAACTGATGTCTTTTTTGCTGGTTTAGGATTGGTAGAAGATGCAAATGAATCCATTGCAAAAATTGACATAAATTCTGAGGCATACAAATTAACCATCGCCTATCTAGACGGTGTGAATCAATTTGTTGAAGAAGGAGCAACACCAATTGAATATAATTTGATAGGTCTTGAAAAAACAAAATTTACGGTTAATGATGTCTATAATGTTTTTGGATACATGTCTTTTAGTTTTGCAATAGCTCAAAAAACAGATCCATTATTACAAGAAATAAAAGAAAAATTAGGAGACAACTATCTAGCTGAATTAGAGATCCCGGTTTATTCTAATACAGCACTTTTAAAAAGTGAAAAAAACCCAATAGTCAAAGCTTCTTTTGCGAAAGCAATGACTGCTATGTATGAGCAACTGCCTATTTCCCCATTTATTGGAAGTAATTCATGGGTGATAGCTGCCGATAAAACGAAGAATGGAAAAGTTATTTTTGCCAACGATCCTCATATTGGATTTTCTCAGCCTTCGGTTTGGTATCAGTCTCATATAAAAACACCAGACTACGAAATGTATGGGTATAGCCTTGCCTTAACACCTTTTCCTCTTCTAGGGCACAACAGAGATTATGCCTATGGTTTAACCATGTTTGAGAATGATGATGTTGATTTTTATATTGAAAAAAACAATCCAGAAAATTTGAATGAATATGAAACTCCTACGGGTTTTTCTACTTACAAAACAGTGCAGAAAACAATTAAAATAAAAGGTGCCCCAGATACTACTTTTACTGTTAAAATAAGTAGACATGGTCCTATCATGAATAACCTGTTAAAGCAGATAGATGATCAAAGACCTATTGCCATGCAATGGATCTATAAAAAAACAGACAATCAAATTTTAGATGTTGGTTATCAAATATCACATGCAAAATCGTTACATGACTTTAAAGAAGGCGCTAAATTACTTCATGCTCCAGGATTAAATATGATGTACGGAGATGCGAAAGACAACATTGCTTGGATTGCTTCAGGAAAATTATACAAATACAGAGATTCAATCAATACAAAACTATACTTAGACGGAGCATCCGGAAAAGATGAAATCTTGAGCTATGTAGATTTTGAAGACAATCCACAGTCTATTAACCCAGCAAGTAATTATGTGTATTCTTCCAATAATCAACCAGATACTATTGCTGGAGTTTTATATCCAGGATACTATTTACCAGAAGACAGAGGGCAAAGAATAGAGCAGTTGTTAGAAGTAAAAAATGATTGGACCCAAGAAGACGTTCAGCAAATGATCTTTGATGTTACTTCTCCAGTTGTACCCAAGGTGATTGCCAATTTAGTGGTTAGTCTTAAAACTGAAAATTTCACTACAAACGAACAGGAAGCATTACAGAATTTAAAAGATTGGAATGGTGAATATAAAAAAGAAGACACTGCTCCAACCATTTATAACCGATTCTTATACGAATTTTTAGAAGGAACTTTTAAAGATGAATTAGGAGAAAGTTTTCCAATGTTTATGCAAACTCCTTTAATGAAAAAAATGATTGCTGTTCAGGCTAAAAAAACTGTTTCAGTATGGTTTGATGATGTAACTACAGAACCTAAAGAAACAAAGTCAGATATTGTTCAGAGGTCATTTATAAATGCCATTTCTTTTTTAGAAAATCAATTAGGAGACACTGTTTCATTATGGTCTTGGAGTAAGGTAATCTCAGTTGAGCATGGGCATGCACTTGCTGCTGGTGGTGAAACCTTACGAAAAATATTTAATGTTGGTCCGTTTTCTATGGATGGTGGAAATGAGGTCATAAACAATCAGTTATTTACCTTGAATGAAACAGGTATTTATAAAGTAAAAGCTGGTCCGTCTACTCGAAGAGTTATAGATTTTTCTAACATAGAAAATAGCGTAAGTATATTACCAACAGGGCAATCAGGAAATGTCTTTAGCAAGCATTACAAAGATCAAGCACAAAAATACTTGAATGGTGAGTTTGTTAAAACCATGCTAAATAAAGACGAAATTGAGCGCTCTAAGAATCTGTTGATTTTTAAGAAAAAAGAATAGATATCATTATTCTTTTATACCTGCTTATAGACTTCTTTAAAAGGAATTCTAAAACGATCTCCATATACACCTTCTGGTTTTCTAATACCGCAAGAAACAATCATATTAATTTCTGCACCACGAGGTAAGTTTAAAACTTTTTTTACTCGCCATGTATCCGAACCTTCCATTGGGCAAGTATCATAGCCTTCAGCGGCCATGCTTAGCATAAAATTTTCTGCTGCTAGAGCACAGGTTTTATGAGCAACAATCCTCATGTCGCTATTTCTAACCTCTCTAAAAATGGGTTTAAAAAGCCCGATTACTAAAATCATTAGATATTTTAAAAAACCAAAAATTCCTAAAAAATCACTGTAGGCAAATGGAATTAATTTCTCATAGTAATTTCTACTTACCTTTTCCCTACTACTTTGTTCAGACTTTGGTTTTGGTGGGAAAATAGCATCAATCATTTTTAAATTTGACTTCATTCTTTTTCTCCATAAATCTTTACGAGTAACAAAAACCACCAACTCTTCCGCTGTTCTTGCCGCGTTTTGATTAAAACACAAAGGCGCTATTTTTTGAATAGTTTCTTTGGAAGTGATATGATAAAATTCCCATAGCTGCATATTGCTGCTGTTTGGTGCAAGTGACGCTTGTTGGATACATTTTTTCACAATTGCAGTATCTATATTTTTTTCAGGGTCATAGATACGAACGGAACGGCGATAATGGATCGCTTCCTCTACTGTTTTTTGTTGCATATAGTGTTGTTTGTTTACCAGCCTGTTCGGTAGTCTCTTTTAATAAATTGATTGGCCATGTCAAAATTTGTAATGTTCATATTTTCTCCATCCCAAAGAAGTTTCTTTCTTCTGCCTGGAAAGTTATATCTATTTTCAACTTTTTCATGAAGTAGCGCCGATCTAATGGCCAGATTCCCCATTAATACGGTTTCGGTTAATGGTCCTGCTTGAGATAAGGGAGAACTAGTATAGGCACCATATCCTTCTTTACAAGCATTAATCCATTGTGCTTGATGCCCACTCATTCCATTATCTACCAATGAAGCCATATTTTTAACTTCTGGAACCTCAGAACCATCGTTTAAGAATACTTTAGGGTTAGATCCATACGTTCCACAGATTAAAATTCCTTTAGAACCTTTCATAATTACTCCACCACCCCAATCACCTAAGGGTTCGTTGGCAGGAAGAAGATCTGGTCTTTCTGGCTCAATTCCTCCATCATACCAATGTAGCTCTACTGCGGGCATATTCCCTCTTTTAGGAAACTCTAGATGAATAACTGAAGAGGCAGGAGGTGTTTCATCATAGACAACTTCCTCAAAAAAATCTTTATAGGTATTTGTAATACTGCATTCAACTGAAGTTGGGTAGCCAAGTTTTAAAGCTCTGAAGGGTACATCTATTAAATGACACCCCATATCACCTAAAGCACCTGTACCATAATCCCAGTAACCTCTCCAGCGAGTAGGCATAAAGGCTTCATGATACGCTCTCCAAGGAGCAGTTCCTAACCATAGGTTCCAATCAATTTCTTTCGGAACAGGCATGGAATCTTTAGGAACAGGTATTCCTTGTGGCCAAACAGGCCTATTTGTCCATGCATGAACTTCTTTGACCTCACCAATAATTCCTTCTTGTACAACAGCATCAATCCATCTTGTTCCGTCACCACTAGCTCCTTGATTTCCCATTTGGGTTACCAATTTCTTATTCGCTGCCATTTCGGTAAGCTTTCTAGCTTCCCAAATATCATGGGTTAAAGGCTTTTCTATATACATGTGCTTGCCTAGATCCATTGCTGCCATACATTGCGAATAGTGCATGTGATCTGCAGAGCTTACAATTACGGCATCAATATCTTTATGATGTTTTTCTAGCATGTCTCTATAATCTCGCATATATGGAGCTTCAGAAAACTGCTCTCTCATAGGCTTAGCTCTTCTATCATCTACATCACAGAGTGCTACTATATTAGCACCATTTGAAGCAAAACTATTGGTTAAATTACTAGTTCCTCTTCCTCCAATACCAATAGCAGCGATTCCTAACTTATCGCTTGGTGCAACAAAGCCTCGACCAAGAACATGCCTTGGTACAATAAAAAAACCGGCTGAACCAACCAGTGCTTTTTTAATAAATTTTCTTCTTGTACTCATAATAGTATGCATTTACAGTTATTGAATTGGTTTAAACTTTTTTAAATTTGCTAAAAAATTGCCTTATCTGGGCACAAAATGACTATTTTTCACTTAAATCACTTCATTTTAAATAGTCATTCATTATTCTAAATTAACTAGAAAAATGAATGATATATATGCTCTTAGAAACATGAATTCCTTACAATGCAATTGAAAGTTACTTTACGTTTTTGATAAGGCCTATAACATGCCTCAATATACAAAAATTATAGACAAGCATTCCAGATGGTTTCATTTGGAATTGGAGCAAGAACTGAAATGTTTTCTTTGCTTACAGGATGAGTGAACAAAATTTTTCTAGCATGTAAATGAATACTTCCATCTTTGTTGCTTCTAGATGCACCATATTTTAAATCTCCTTTAATAGGGCTTCCAATATAGGCAAGTTGCGCTCTTATTTGATGATGTCTTCCTGTTTCTAAATCAATTTTTAAAAGCGAGTAATTATCTAGTTTTTTAATTACTAAATAGTGTAGTATTGCTTTTTTACTTGCGTCAGTTTCTTTTGTGAAAACGGTAGATTTATTATTTTTAGGATTCTTCTTTAGAAAGTGTATTAAGCTGTCTTTTTCCTTTAGAGGTGTATTTTTTACAACTGCCCAATATGTTTTAGAAATGGTTCTTTCTCGAAGCATCTTATTAAGCCTCTCCAAGGCCTTAGATGTTCTAGCGAAAATAATGATACCTGAAGTAGGTCTATCTAATCTATGCACTACTCCCAAAAACACCTCGCCTGGTTTGTTGTATTTTTCTTTAATATATTCTTTTACAACATCACTTAAAGGTTTGTCTCCAGTTTTATCACCTTGTACAATATCGCCAGATTTTTTATTAACAATCAGCAGATGATTGTCTTCAAAAAGAACCTCTAGATTGTCTTTGGTAGAATGCATAATTATTTAAAATTACCTGCAACATCTTCATTTACAGTAGCTATGAAGCCTAGAAAATCGTCTTTACCCAGACCTGTTGATGATGAAGTAACAAAAGAGGTTGGAAGTGTTTCCCAATTGTTCAATAATTTCTTTTTGTAAGAAAGAATTTGTTTGTTTAATGTAGAGCTTCCCAATTTGTCTGCCTTTGTAAATACGATACAAAATGGTATCTGATTTTCGCCCAAGAATTTCATGAATTCCAGGTCTATTTTTTGAGGATCATGTCTAGAATCTATCAAAACAAACGTACAAACAAGCTGCTCTCTTTCTTTGAAATAATTTTCAATAAAGTATTGAAAAATTGTTCGTTTCTTTTTAGAAATTTTAGCGTATCCATATCCTGGTAGATCAACTAAAAACCAATCATCATTTATTTTAAAATGATTAATGAGTTGAGTTTTACCAGGTTTTCCTGATATTTTAGCTAAATCTTTACGCCCCATTAACATATTAATTAATGAGGATTTTCCAACATTAGATCTACCAATAAAGGCGTATTCTGGAATTCTGTCTTTTGGAGCTTTGGTAACATTGCTGTTACTCATGATAAACTCGGCAGATTTAATTTTCATGAATTAGATATTTCTAGCGCTAAGCCATGCTTCTAAAATTTGATTGAATTCTTCTGGCTTTTCCATCATGGCAGCATGTCCACAGTTATCAATCCAAAATAAATCAGAATCAGGCAGTAATTTATGAAAGTCGTTGGCTACTTCTGGAGGTGTTACAGCATCTTGCTTTCCCCATATTAAGCAGGTAGGTTGCTTCATGTCAGGTAAATCACCAGCCATATTGTGTCTAATGGCGCTTTTAGCAATTGTTAATGTTTTTAAAACTGTGATACGGTTGTTAACAATTCCGTATACCTGGTCTACAAGTTCTTTTGTGGCAATTGCAGGATCATAAAACACATCTCTTGTTTTTTGTTCTATGTACTCGTAATTCCCTCTTTTTGGATAGCTATCACCCATTGCTTTTTCGTACAACCCAGAGCTTCCCGTTAGCACTAGAGAATGAACGTCTTGTGGGTAGTGTTTTGTGTAGTAAAGTGCGATGTGTCCCCCAAGAGAATTTCCCAAAAGAGTGGCGTTTTTTAAACCCTTAAACTCAATAAAATCGTGAATAAACTTCGCTAAATTTTTAACATTAGTTTTAAGTAATGGCAGCGTATAAAGAGGTAATTCTGGAATTAATACTCTGTACCCTCTTTTTGAAAAATGCTGAAAAGTTTTATCGAAATTACTCAATGCACCCATCAATCCATGAAGTACTATCAAAGGTCTTCCTTCTCCAGCTTCAGCATATGTAAATTCCCCTTCAGTTTTTAAGCTTTCAGTCATTTTTTCTTAGTTAGGCTTAACAACAAATGTAGTTCTTTTTTATGACAAATACATTGAATTTAAAACGCACAAAATTTCATTTCTAGACCTTTTGATATCATAAAAAACACCACTAAAATTAATATTTATTAACAAAGTGGTAAAAAGTGGTAGAAAGTGGTAAATAATTTTTATTTTTGACTTCAATACAAATCAGATCTATTGGTAAATTTAATAGGAACATATGAATGCAAGGCAGATGCCAAAGGAAGATTGATGATTTCATCAGCTTTCAAGAAGCAATTATCACCTATTTTACAGGAAGGTTTTGTTTTAAAGCGAGCTGTTTTTCAGTCTTGCTTAGAGCTATATCCAATGCAAGAATGGAATGAAGTGATGCGTAAGATGAATGCTTTAAATCGTTTTGTTAAGAAGAACAATGATTTTATTAGAAGGTTTACTGCTGGTGTAAAGGTGGTTGAATTAGATGCTTCTGGAAGATTGCTAATACCAAAAGACTTATGTCAGTTTGCTAGTATTAAAAAACAAGTAGTGCTGTCTTCTGCCATCAATATTATTGAAATTTGGGATAAAGACAGTTATGAGCAAACAATAGATGATGCAGCAATGGATTTTGCGTCATTAGCAGAAGAGGTAATGGGTAATTCTGACGAAGATGGAATATCATAATTCAGTATTATTACTCGATAGTATCGATGCTTTAGCCATAAAAGAAGATGGTGTATATGTAGATATCACTTTTGGAGGTGGCGGACATTCTAGAGAGATCTTAAGTCGTTTGGGAGAAAAAGGGAAGCTAATTGCTTTTGATCAAGACCCAGATGCAAAAAGAAATAAAATTGAAGATAATCGATTTGTTTTAATTGAAGAGAATTTCAGATACATCAGTAGGTTTTTGAAATTCTATGGAATAAAAAAAGTAGATGGAATCTTAGCAGACCTAGGCGTATCCTCTCATCAGTTTGATGAGGCAGAAAGAGGTTTTTCTACTCGTTTTGATGGTGAACTAGACATGAGAATGAACCAGAGTTCAAAGATTTCTGCAAAGAAAATTATCAATTCATATCCAGAAGAGATGTTGGCAAATATCTTGTTTATGTATGGAGAATTAAGAAATGCAAGAGCTATAGCAAAAACAATTGTTGAGGCTAGAGAGCTAGGAGCCATAGAAACAAGTTTTCAGTTAAGAAAGTTATTGCAGAAATATGTACCAAAAGCGAAAGAGCATAAGATTTTAGCTCAGATTTTTCAGGCTATAAGGATTGAAGTAAATGAGGAGTTGGATGTCTTGAAAGAGTTTCTAATCCAAACACCACAGCTTTTAACACCAGAAGGTAGGTTAAGTATTATTTCTTATCATTCTTTAGAAGATAGATTGGTAAAAAGATTTATAAGAACAGGATTATTTACTGGCGAGCCCGAAAAAGACTTTTTTGGCAACATTGATGTTCCTCTAATGAAAGTAGGAAAACTAATGATTCCAGATAAGCAGGAAATTCGAGATAATAATAGAGCCCGAAGTGCAAAATTAAGAGTGGCTAAATTAAAAACATAATGTCTAAGGTAAAGAAAAGCATATATGATGTTTTAAAAGGAGGGTTCCTAATTGACGAATCGTCTTTTAAAAATTGGAGAATGATGTTTTTTATAGTAGCTCTTTTGTTAATTATGATTTCTAGTGCCCATAGTTCAGATAAAAATGTACTACAGATTTCAGAATTAAATAAGTTAAAAAGAGAATTAAGAGCAGAGTATATAGACACTCAAACTACATTAATGCGAATGAAAATGGAGTCTAGCATTCGTCAAAAAGCAAAAAAAATGGGTTTACAGCCATCAGAGACCCCACCAAAGAGAATAAAAGTTATTAATAACGAATAAAACAGATTACCTTGAGAAATCATAAAAAAAGCATACTCACAAAATTCTACATTGTAGCTGCTTTTATGACGCTTCTTCTTTCAATAATTATAGTTAGAATAGTAGATATTCAATATTTTCAAGGAGATAAATACAGAGAAATTTCTAAAGAACTTACCAGAAAACCTTTCACAATTTTCGCAAACAAAGGGAATGTATATGCTGCCGATGGAAACCTGCTAGCAACTTCAATGTCTAAGTTTACCATTAGAATGGATGTTATGTCTGTAGCAGCAAAAACTTTTGATAAAGATGTGTATGAACTTTCTCAATCATTAGCCGATTTTTTAGGAAAACCAACTAGCTATTTTGAAAAAAAGTTACGTAATGCAAGAAAATTTAAAAATAGGTATGTGCTTATTGCAAAAGATCTTGGTTACAATGATTATGTCAAAATAAAGAAGTTTCCAATATTTAGATTAGGAGTTTATAAAGGAGGGTTTATTGCAGAACAAAAAACAGTAAGAGCTCATCCAATAGGAAAAATAGCTGAAAGAACAATTGGGTATCATGATACCAGAGGAGAGGCAGGAATTGAAGGAGCTTTTGTTGAAGATTTAAAAGGAGAAGACGGTTTGCGTTGGAAACAGAAAATTGCAAAAGGACAGTGGAAACCTATCAATGATGTTAATGAAAAAGAGCCTATAGACGGCCATGATGTTATCACCACTTTAGATGTAAATATCCAAGATATTACACATCATGCATTATTGCGTCAATTAGAATATTTTGAGGCAGACCATGGCTGTGCTGTTGTGATGGAAACAGCCACTGGACAAATTAAAGCGATCTCAAATTTAGGAAGAACCTCTGCAGGTAAATATTATGAAAAAAGAAATTATGCAGTTTGGGAATCTCATGAGCCCGGATCTACATTTAAGTTGGCAAGCTTAATGGCTGCGTTAGATGATAAGGTAATAGATACATCTACGGTGGTAGATACAGAAAAAGGGCGAATTTTTATTCACGGCAAAAGAGTTGAAGATTCTCAAAGAGGCGGCTATGGTGAAATATCTGCTGCAAGAGTTTTTGAAGTATCATCCAATGTTGGTATTGTTAAATTAATTCGCAAACATTATGATGATAAACCAGAGAAGTTTCTCAAACATTTAAAAGAATACGGTCTTACTGAAAAAATTGGATTACCTATTAAAGGAGAGGGAAAACCTACCTTTTATTATCCTGGTAAACCAGGCTGGAGTAAAATTAGTTTAGAATGGATGTCTTGGGGATATGGTATTGCCATCACTCCTCTTCAGACATTAACGCTATACAATGCAGTTGCTAATAATGGCGTAATGGTAAAGCCCCAATTTATAAAAGAGTTGAGAAAAGAAAATAGAATTAAAAAAACAGTTAAAACAGAAATCTTAAACCCTCAAATAGCTTCTCCAGAAACGATTAAAAAGCTTAAAAAAGTATTGGAAAATGTTGTTGTAAAAGGAACTGCCAGTACTATTTATTCTCCAAATTTTTCGATGGCAGGAAAAACAGGTACCGCAAAAAAATTTATTGGTAAGTATGTAAACGAAAAAGGAGATACAATTCCTGCAGGGTATTCAAACAAAAGATATGTAGCCTCTTTTGCAGGTTTTTTTCCTGCTGATGTTCCAAAATATTCATGTATTGTAGTTATTCATGATCCTAACAAGAAAAAAGGATATTATGGAGCTACAGTAGCTGCTCCAGTTTTTAAGGAGATTGCACAAAAGATATATACTAGCACTCCAATTAAAGATGATATTGTAAAAGAAAATTTTTCTTCAGAAATAATTCAGAACCTCTACACTAGTTTCAATAAAGAAATAACAGAAAATAATGATATCATTCCAAATGTAACCGGAATGCCAGCAATGGACGCTATTTCTTTATTAGAAAATTTTGGATTAATAGTAGAGGTTAAAGGAATAGGAAAAGTAAAAAAACAATCTCTTAAAAAGGGTACACCAATTAAAAAGGGAGCAACCATAATTTTAAATCTGTCTTAGGTGAAGTTATTAAAAGACATATTGTATAAGGTTTCTGTTAATGCTGTTTTCGGAGATACTAATATGGAGGTAACTCAAATAGCTTTTGATTCTAGAACAATTAAAAATGGAGCTGTATTTGTTGCCCAAAAGGGTGTTTCTGTAGATGGTCATTTATATATAGACAAAGCAATAAGTCTGGGCGCAACTTCAATTATTTGTGAAGTATTACCAGAAGAAATGCAGCGTGGCATTACGTTTATTCAAGTAGAAGATTCTAATACAACCCTGGCAATTATTGCGTCAAATTTTTACAACAATCCTTCATCAAAATTAAAGCTAATAGGTGTTACAGGAACTAATGGTAAAACTACTGTTGCCTCCTTATTATACAAGCTTTTAAAAAAATCTGGTTATAAAACAGGCTTGCTTTCTACGGTGCAAATTTTAGTAGATACAACTGTCTTCAAGGCTACTCATACAACACCTGATTCTGTGACTATAAACAACTATTTACATCAAATGGTTCTTTTAGGAGTAGATTATTGTTTTATGGAAGTTAGTTCTCATGGAATTCATCAAAAAAGAACTGAAGGATTAGAGTTTGCTGGTGGAATTTTCACAAACCTTTCTCATGATCATTTAGATTATCACAATTCATTTGCTTCCTATAGAGATGTAAAGAAAACATTCTTTGATTCATTGCCTAAAAAAGCATTTGCATTAACAAATCTAGATGATAAGAATGGCACTGTCATGTTACAAAATACAAAAGCTAGAAAAAGAACCTATGCTTTAAAAACATTGGCAGATTACAAGGCTAAAATTATTGAAAAAAGTTTTTCAGGAACATTGCTATCTATTAACGGGATTGAAGTTTGGACTAAATTAATAGGAAATTTTAATGCTTATAATTTAGCGGCAATTATTGGAACGGCCTACGAATTAGGCTTAGAAAAACTAGAGGTTTTAACAATTGTCAGTCAATTAGAAAGTGTGAGTGGTAGGTTTGAACACCTTGTTTCGGATACTGGCATAATTGCTATTGTAGATTACGCTCATACGCCAGATGCTTTAAAAAACGTGTTAGAAACAATTAATGATATTAGATCAGATAATGAAAAACTAATTACAGTTATTGGTTGTGGTGGAGATAGAGATAAAACAAAAAGGCCTAAAATGGCTCATATTGCTTCTCAATTAAGCACTCAAGCAATTTTTACCTCAGACAATCCAAGAACAGAAAACCCTGATACTATTTTGGAAGAAATGGAAGTAGGGGTTTCAGCAGAGAACTTAAAAAAAACAATAACCATATCAGATAGAAGACAAGCCATTAAAACTGCTTGTAAATTTTCAGAGACTGGAGATATTTTACTGATAGCAGGAAAGGGTCATGAAAATTATCAAGAAATTAATGGAGAACGATTTCATTTTGATGATTTAGTAGAAGTGAAGAAATATTTTAATCTATTAAAAAAATAACATGCTGTATTATTTATTTGATTATTTAGAAGCTCATTTTAATTTTCCAGGTGCTGGATTGTTTCAGTTTATCACTTTTAGAGCGGCAGCTGCTTTTATTTTAGCATTATTGGTGTCTTCTATATATGGGAAAAGGATTATTAATTTTTTAAGAAAACAGCAAGTAGGTGAAAGCATAAGAGATTTGGGGCTAGAGGGGCAAATTCAAAAAGCAGGAACCCCAACCATGGGAGGAATTATCATCATTTTCTCAACACTAATTCCTGTCTTACTTCTCACCAAATTAGATAATATTTATATAATTATCTTATTAATAACTACAGTTTGGATGGGCTTAATAGGCTTTTTAGATGATTATATTAAAGTATTTAAAAAAGACAAAGCAGGTTTACAAGGGAAGTTTAAAATATTGGGTCAAGTAGGATTGGGTTTAATAGTAGGTTCTATACTTTACTTTAATGAAAATGTAACAATTAAAGAGCAGTTGCCAGCAGCACAACAAATTGTTCAACAAAACGGAAAATTACAAGTTTTTGGCGAAGCTCATAAATCAACAAAAACCACAGTTCCATTCTTTAAAAACAATGAATTAGATTATTCTAATTTCTTGAGTTTCTTAGGAGAAGGTCATGAAAAATATGGTTGGTTGGTGTTTATATTTATTACAATTTTTATCATAGCAGCTGTTTCTAACGGTGCAAACCTTACCGATGGAATAGACGGATTGGCAACGGGTTCTTCAGCAATTATAGTGGTAGTTTTAGGACTTTTTGCTTGGGTGTCTGGGAACATTATTTTTTCAGATTATTTAGATGTAATGTACATTCCAAATTCTGGAGAAATGACAGTTTATATCCTAGCATTTGCTGGCGCATTAATAGGTTTCTTATGGTATAATACCTATCCAGCTCAAGTCTTTATGGGAGATACAGGTAGTTTAACAATAGGAGGCATCATTGCAGTGATAGCCATCTCTATTCGTAAAGAATTATTATTACCAATACTTGCTGGAATTTTTGTGATGGAAAATTTATCAGTAATCCTGCAAGTATCCTATTTCAAATACACACGAAAAAAATATGGTGAAGGAAGGCGAATTTTTAAGATGTCGCCTTTGCATCATCATTATCAAAAATCTGGATACCATGAGAGTAAAATAGTAGTTCGTTTTTGGATTATTGGAATTCTCTTGGCTGTATTCACAATTGTAACATTAAAATTAAGATAGTATTTCTATTCCAGTAATTATAGAAATCTAAAAATAATGAAAAGATTAGTCATACTTGGCGGAGGAGAAAGTGGTGTTGGAGCCGCCATGTTAGGAAAACAAAAAGGATATGAGGTTTTTGTTTCAGACAAAGCAAGTATTGCAAAAAAGTATAAAAAAGTTCTTTTACATCATAAAATACAGTTTGAAGAACAGCAGCATACGGCATCAAAGATTTTAAATGCTGATATAGTGGTAAAAAGCCCTGGTATTCCAGACAAGGTTGCTATTGTAGCGCAACTGATAAAAAATAAAATTTTGGTAATTTCTGAAATTGAGTTTGCATCACAATACACAGAAGCAACTATTGTTGGAATTACAGGTTCTAACGGAAAAACCACCACTACACTCATTACACATCATTTGCTAAAGGTAGCAAAACTAAATGTTGGAGTTGCTGGGAATATTGGAGACAGTTTAGCTAAGCAAGTTGCAGAACAGCACTTTGAAAGCTACGTAGTAGAGTTGAGTAGTTTTCAATTAGACGGAATTGTAAACTTTAGACCACATATTGCAATAATAACCAATATAACACCCGATCATTTAGACAGATATGACAATGATTTCAAACAATATGTTGCTTCAAAATTTAGAATCACAAAAAATCAAACAGCAGATGATTTTTTAATATACGATGCAGACGACCCGGCCATAAAAGATTGGTTGAAAGAATATCCAGTAAATGCTAAATTAATTCCTTTCTCTATAGAAAAAGAAGTTAATGAAGGCGCATTTTTAAAAGAAGACATACTAGTAATAAAATTAAATAAAGAACAATTTACCATGAGCATATCTAACCTAAGATTACAAGGAAAGCACAATGTAAAAAACACCATGGCAGGAGCCCTGGCCTCACAATTATTAAATGTAAGAAGTCAATCTATAAAAGATAGCTTAGCAAATTTTGAAGGAGCTGAACATAGATTAGAGAATGTGCAAAAAGTAAACGGTATTCAGTTTATTAACGATTCTAAAGCAACCAATGTAAACGCAACTTTCTACGCTTTAGAATGTATGGAGCAGCCAACAGTTTGGATTGTTGGCGGTGTAGATAAAGGAAATGATTATGAAGATTTATTGCCTTTAGTTAGAGAGAAAGTAAAAGCCATTGTTTGTTTAGGTGAAGACAATGAAAAACTAAAAGCTGTCTTTTACAATGTCGTAGATATGATGATTGAAACTGCAGGAGCAGAAGAAGCTGTTAAAGTTGCTTATAAATTATCTCAAACAGGAGATACTGTTTTATTATCTCCAGCATGTGCAAGTTTTGATTTGTTTGAAAACTATGAAGATAGAGGTCGTCAATTTAAAAATGCAGTAAGAAGTTTATAAAAAATGCTTGCTGAGCATAGTAGAAGTAACTCATAATTAAATGAAGTAAAAATAAAAAGTGAAAGGAATTTTTCAACATATTAAAGGAGATAGAACCATTTGGGCTTTGGTCGCTATTTTGGCCTTGTTTTCTTTTATGCCAGTATACAGTGCCAGTGCTAATTTGGTTAGTATTGTTGGTGGTTCTACTCTTGGCTATTTGATAAAACACGTTGTTTTATTACTTATGGGATTTGCGATCATATATGCAGTTCATAAAATTCCTTACAGATATTTTAGTGGAGGCTCTGTATTGTTTTTACCAATAGTATTTTTCTTGTTAATTTTTACACTAGCTCAAGGAACAACTATAGGGGGAGCTTATGCAAGTAGATGGATAAGCATTCCAATTATTGGAGTAGGTTTTCAAACATCTACTTTAGCAGGTTTGGTGTTAATGGTTTATACCGCAAGATATCTGGCTAAAAATAAAGACCTTAAAATAATATTTAATGAAAGTTTGCTACAGTTATGGTTGCCTGTAGCTCTAATTTTAATGCTCATCTTACCTGCAAATTTCTCTACCACAGCAATTATATTTTCTATGATTTTAATTCTTGCTTTTGTTGGCGGATATCCGTTAAAGTACATTGGGTATATTTTAGGTGCAGGAGTTATAGTATTGGCGCTATTTATTTTAACAGCCAAAGCATTTCCAGATGCCATGCCAAACAGAGTAAATACATGGGGTAATAGAATAGAAAATTTCTCTAAATCTGGTGGGCAAGAACTTTATCAGGTAGAAAAAGCAAAAATAGCAATTGCTACTGGGGGTGTTTTAGGCAAGGGGCCTGGGAAGAGTATTCAGAAAAATTTTCTACCACAATCATCATCAGATTTTATCTATGCTATTATAGTTGAAGAATACGGTCTGGTAGGAGCCATACTTATTGTATTTGTATATTTTTTATTATTATTTAGAATATTTATTACAGTTAAAAAAGCAACCACAATATTTGGAACTTTATTAGTGATAGGAGTGGGTTTACCCATTATATTTCAAGCAGGAATAAATATGGCGGTAGCCACAAATTTATTTCCTGTAACCGGACAAACTTTGCCATTAATTAGCAGTGGAGGTACTTCTATTTGGATGACATGTTTTGCCTTGGGAATGATTTTAAGTGTTAGTGCCTCCAAAGAAGAAACAGAGGAAACAATTTTAGATGATAATCCTTTAGATATTTTACATGAAACAGTATAATTTAACTATAAAATATCTTGTAAAAATATTATTTAATAATGTTACATATACCCTATTTCTAACAATAGAAAAACCTATATGAAACAATCAATTAACATCCTTATAAGTGGCGGTGGAACAGGCGGGCATATTTATCCGGCGATAGCTATTGCAAATGAATTAAAGGTAAGATACCCAGAAGCTAAGTTTCTATTTGTTGGCGCAAAAGATAAAATGGAAATGGAAAAAGTTCCAGAAGCAGGCTATCAAATAATTGGATTATGGATTTCAGGAATTCAAAGAAAATTAAGTTTCAAGAATTTATTATTTCCTCTTAGGCTTCTAGATAGTTTGTTAAAAGCTGCGAAAATAATTAAAAAATTTAAACCAGATATTGTTATTGGAACAGGTGGTTTTGCAAGTGGTCCAACATTAATTATGGCCAATAGAAAAAAAATTCCAACAGTAATTCAAGAACAGAATTCTTATCCAGGAATTACCAATAAATTATTAAGTAAGAAATCTACTATAGTATGTGTTGCTTATGACGGATTAGAACGATTCTTTCCTAGGGAGAAAATTGTCAAAACAGGAAATCCGGTGAGAGCAAGTTTGTTATCTATTCATGTAAAAGAAAAGATACAAGAGGCTAATAAATTGTTTCAATTAAAGATGAAAACAACAACTGTTTTAGTACTTGGTGGAAGTTTAGGGGCAAGAAAAATAAATCAATTAATTGAAGCAAATATTTCATTTTTTAAAGAACAGAAAGTACAAGTACTTTGGCAATGTGGAAAACTGTATTATGATGATTATAAAAAATATGCTCAAAAAGAAAATTTCTATGTTCATGCATTCATCAATAAAATGGATTTAGCATATGCAGCTGCAGATATTATCATATCTAGAGCAGGAGCAAGTTCTGTCTCTGAATTGTGTATTGTTGGTAAGCCAACAATTTTTATTCCATCACCAAATGTGGCCGAAGATCATCAAACCAAAAACGCAAAATCTATTGTAGACAAACATGGTGCTATCTTATTAAGAGAAACTGAATTAGATACTTTTCCAATTGTTTTTGAAACCTTGTTAAAGGATGAAGGAAAGCAGGAGAGTTTAAGTCAAAACATAAAAGAATTAGCATTGCCAAATGCAACACATAATATTATAAATCAAGTAGAAAAATTATTAGATCTGTGAGCCTAAAAGACATACATACTATTTATTTTATTGGTATAGGAGGCATCGGTATGAGTGCCCTGGCTAGGTATTTTTTTACAATAGGGAAAGACGTTGCGGGTTACGACAAAACGAGCACTCGTATTACTACAGATTTAGAAAAACTTGGCATACAGATTCATTTTAATGATTCTTTAGGGTTAATTCCAGAAAATTTCAAATATAAAAACACCACTTTGGTTGTTTATACGCCAGCAGTTTCATCAGACCATTCAGAATTAAAATTTTTTACAAATAATGGGTTTTTAGTAATGAAACGGGCAGAGGTTTTAGGACTCATAACTAAAGATACCTTTTGTTTTGCAGTAGCAGGAACCCATGGTAAAACAACAACATCTGCTATCTTAGGGCATATTATGCAGCCTTATAATGCTACAAGCTTTTTAGGAGGAATTGCTGAAAATTACGGTTCTAATTTAATTTTAGGAGCCGAGGAGGTTTCAGTTGTAGAAGCTGATGAGTTTGATCAATCATTTTTACAATTATCGCCAAATATAGCTTGTATAACTTCCATGGATGCAGATCATTTAGATGTCTATGGAGAACATGCTTCTTTAATAGACTCTTTTCAAGAATTTGCAAACAAAGTTTCAGACGTCTTAATAGTAGCCAAAGGAATTAAAATAAAGGGCTTAAGCTATGCTATAAATGAAGAAGCAGATTATAAAATTTCTAATATTGTGCGTAACACAGGACAGTATGTTTTTGATGTTACAACTCCTACTAATCACATCAATGATGTAGTCTTTTCACTCCCAGGAAACCACAATATGATGAATGCGCTAGCTGCACTAGCAATGGCAGATTCTTATGGAGTTCCACTAGAAAGTATTAAGAAATCGCTGCAAACATTTACAGGTGTAGAAAGACGCTTTTCTTATAAAATAAAATCAGATGCGTTAACTTTAATTGATGATTATGCACATCATCCAACAGAAATTATGGCAGTGTATGAGTCTATCAAAGAACTATATCCAGTTCAAAAAAATGTTGTTATTTTTCAACCACATTTATTTTCTAGAACCAGAGATTTTGTAGAAGATTTTGCTGCTGCATTATCTAAGTTTGATGAAATATTGCTATTAGATATTTATCCAGCAAGAGAATTGCCAATTGAGGGTGTTTCATCGTTATGGCTTCTTGAAAAAATTCTCAATAAGAATAAAAAAATCACTCAGAAAAAAAATTTAGTAAAAGATATTAAAAATTCTGATGCTATAATTGTTGCAATGTTAGGTGCAGGAGATATTGGGATGATGGTAGAAGGAGTTAAAAATGAACTAATTTTAGAACAGAAATCATGAGGTTAAAAAGAATTATGAAATATGTTTTTCTTCTTGTTTTGCTGGGGTTTATGTGTTTTTTGTATGGTTTTTCGAACCATAGAAATACACAAAAAATCATCCAGAAAACAGCTGTTGAATTCTATTCTAACGAGTCTTATTTTTTAACACAAACAATGGTTAATAAATTGTTAATACAAAACAATGAAAGAGTACAAAAACAAGCAAAATCTGTAATAGATTTATACAAGTTAGAAGAACAGGTTTTAGAAAACCCATATATAGAAAAAGCATCACTTTTTATGACTATAGATGGTACGCTAAATTCCTTTATCAAACAAAGGCAGCCTATTGCTAGAATATTTACAGGTAATTCATCTTACTATATTGATTCACAGGCGGTAAAAGTTCCTATTTCTGAAAATTATTCAGCTAGAGTTCCTCTAATTACTGGGGTAGATGATGAGAATGAGATATCAGAATTAATGGTGCTGTTAAACAAAATAGTAGGTGATGATTTTTTGAATAAAGAGATTGTTGGAATTCACTTACAGACCACCAAAGAATATATGATGACCGTTAGAAGTGGAGATTATACAATCGAATTTGGTAAGTTAACAGCAATAGACAGTAAAATTAAAAAGTTAAAAGCATTTTACAGCAAAGTGTTTTTAGATAGTACAATACACAAGTACAAAACCATAAACATCAAATATCACAATCAAGTTGTAGGTATAAAATAACAAAGATGGAAAACAATAAAATAGCCGTTGGTTTAGACATAGGTACAACTAAAATTGTAGCTATGATTGGGCGTAAAAACGAATACGGAAAACTAGAGGTTTTAGGTATTGGTAAAGCCAAAAGTTTAGGTGTTAAAAGAGGTGTTGTTAGTAATATAACACAAACTATACAATCCATACAACAAGCAGTTGAAGAGTCTGAAAGTGTTTCAGGACAGAAGATAGAAAATGTTGTTGTTGGTATTGCTGGGCAACATATAAGAAGTTTACACCATAGTGATTACATTACAAGGTCTAATGCAGATGAAGTAATTGATGAAAATGATATTGAAAACCTAGTCAATCAAGTTCACAAACTAGTCATGTTGCCAGGTGAGGAAATTATTCATGTACTGCCTCAAGAATTTAAGGTAGACAGTCAAGCAGACATAAAAGAACCTATTGGAATGTATGGTGGAAGGCTGGAAGCTAACTTTCATGTTGTGGTAGGGCAGGTTTCATCCATCAGAAATATTGGTCGTTGTGTTAAAAGTGCAGGCTTAGACTTATCTGACATTACTCTAGAGCCATTAGCATCTGCTTCGGCCGTTTTAAGTCAGGAAGAAAAAGAAGCTGGTGTTGCCTTAATAGATATAGGGGGTGGAACTACAGATTTGGCAATTTTTAAAGATGGTATTATTCGTCATACAGCGGTAATTCCATTTGGAGGAAATGTAATTACAGAAGACATAAAAGAAGGCTGTTCTATTATAGAAAAGCAAGCAGAGTTATTAAAAATAAAATTTGGTTCTGCTTGGCCTGGAGAGAACAAAGAAACAGAAATTGTTTCTATACCGGGGTTAAGAGGTAGAGAGCCAAAAGAAATTACACTTAAGAATCTTTCTAAAATTATTCATGCTAGAGTTCAAGAAATTATAGAGCATGTGTATTTAGAAATTAAAAATTACGGTCATGAGACCCAAAAAGGAAAACTCATTGCAGGAATTGTTTTAACAGGAGGAGGCTCTCAACTAAAGCATCTAAGACAGCTTGTAGAGTATATTACTGGAATGGATGCTAGAATTGGATACCCAAACGAACATCTTGCAGGAGATTCAGACGATGGTTTGTCTAGTCCATCTTATGCTACAGCAGTTGGCTTGTTAATGGAAGGCTTAGAGAACCATGTAAGAGAAGAGAAGGAGCAAGAAGAGGCATTAGAGTTTGAAAATAATCAAGAAGATTCAGAACAACCAATTGTAGAAGCTAAACCAAAGATTAAAAAGAAATCTTTCTTTGATAAATTCACAGATGGCTTAAAAGAGTTTTTAGACAACGCAGAATAATTAGAAAAGAATACATAAACAAACAAAATAGAAAAGTTATTATTTATGAGCACAGAATTCGATAACATTTTATTTGATATGCCTAAATCACAATCCAATACAATAAAAGTAATTGGAGTAGGTGGTGGAGGTAGTAATGCTGTTAATCATATGTTTCAGCAAGACATCAAAGGAGTAGATTTTGTCATCTGTAATACAGATGCACAAGCATTAGAAAATAGTTCAATTCCCAATAAAATTCAACTAGGAGCAGATTTAACTTCAGGTTTGGGAGCTGGAGCAAATCCAGAAGTAGGCGAGCAGGCTGCCAAAGAGAGTATCAAAGAAATTCAAGAGATGTTAAATACCCAAACTAAAATGGTATTTATCACAGCTGGAATGGGTGGTGGAACTGGTACTGGAGCTGCACCTATAATAGCTAAGGTGGCAAAAGACATGGATATTCTTACTGTGGGAATTGTTACGATGCCTTTTCAGTTTGAAGGAAGAATGCGATCTAAACAAGCTCAAATAGGTATAGATCAGTTGCGTAGTAATGTAGATTCTTTAATTGTTATTAATAATAATAAGTTAAGAGAGGTTTACGGTAATTTAGGGTTTAAGGCAGGATTCTCTAAAGCTGATGAAGTATTATCTACTGCAGCTAGAGGTATTGCTGAGGTAATTACACATCACTACAAGCAAAATATTGATTTACATGATGCAAAAACAGTGCTTTCTAACAGTGGAACTGCTATTATGGGTTCTGCAAAAGAAGCAGGAACGTCTAGAGCAAAAAATGCTATTGTAAAAGCATTAGACTCTCCATTATTAAACGATAATAAAATTACAGGAGCCAAAAATGTGTTATTATTAATTGTTTCAGGAACAAATGAAGTAACACTTGATGAGATTGGTGAGATTAATGATTTTATTCAGACAGAAGCTGGTTTTGAAGCTAATATTATTATGGGGATTGGCGAAGATCATGAGCTAGGAGATGCTATTTCTGTTACAATTGTTGCCACAGGTTTTGCTGCAGATCAACAAAGTAATATTACCAATACAGAGGTGAAGAAAATTGTTCATACACTCGAAGACGAACAAAAAGCTACGTATAATTTTTCTGATGATTTAGCCTCTAAAACTCCTCTTGTAAAAGAACCAATTGAAAGATTTGAAAAGAAAATAATTCATGTGCTGGAAGATGATGACGAAATTGTGAGTGAATTAGTAAATGATGAAGTTCAGATGGATTTAATTCCAACTTCAGAATTTATTAAAGAGAGTATTGTTGTTTTCGATGAAATTGCAATTGAGTCTATTTCAGAAGAAGATTTTATTATTACCAATAAAACACCACAAATAGAAACAGAGGTTGTTGAAGAACCACCAGTAATGCAAGCAGATTTATTATTTGATCTTCCGTTAAATAGCTATCAGGAAATTAAAATAGATGATGTTGATACTCGTTTTGAACTAACATCAGAAATGTTAGATTTAGAGGTAAATGATGCTCAAGAAATTATAGTAGAAAGAAATGAAGTACCTGTAAAAAGACATGTGCTAGACGATTTTGATATTCAACCAACTATTGGCAAAAGCTCTTCTATAGTAACAGAAAAAAAAGAGACTGAAGAAGCATTTCAATTTGAGTTAAAAACATCAATTTCTCAATCAGAAATTAATGAAATAGCAGCTACTAGCGAAGAAGTTTCACCCATGAGTCTAACTATTACCGAACTTCAAAAGAGAGCAGAAGAAAGGCGAAATAAAATGAAAGGGTTCAATTATAAATTCACCGATCAGATGAATAAAAATATCGATGAAATTGAGCGTCAGCCAGCTTATAAAAGATTAGGAGTAAGTCTAGATGATACTAGTTCAACCATTAGTAAATCTAAAACTAGCTTGGCTACCGATGAAAATGAAGACATCCAACTAAAGTCTAATAACTCTTTTCTTCATGATAATGTAGATTAAGAAGATTTAACCCTGACTATCTCCGCCGCACTTATGCCCTTGAGTGCGGTTTTTTAGTTAAATCTTGTAAATAAATGAAGTGTTTAATAAAAAAATTACTTCATTGAATAGATCATAAAATATTTTGAAACTTTTAAGATTGAATAGCTTTCTGAATGCGATCGATCGCTTTTCTAAGTAAATCTTCAGAAGCAGCATAGGATATTCGGATACAATTTGGAGCACCAAAAGCATCCCCTGTAACTGTTGCTACATTAGCTTCTTCTAATAAGAATAACGAGAAGTCGTTTGCGTTATTAATGGTTTTTCCTTTGATGGTTTTGCCGAAGAAATAAGAAATATCTGGAAACACATAAAATGCTCCATCAGGAATATTTAATTTAAACCCTTCAACTTTACCAAGTAGATTTAAGACAATATCTCTACGAGATTTGAACTCATCTACCATATATTGTACTTTTTCAACAGGTGCTAAAACAGCGGTAATAGCGGCGCGTTGCGCTATACAATTAGTTCCAGAGGTAATCTGGCCTTGCATTTTTGTACAGGCTTTTGCAACCCAATCAGGTGCACCTATATAGCCAATTCTCCAACCTGTCATCGCAAAAGCTTTTGCTAGGCCATTAACAGTAATAGTTCTATCGAACATGTTTTCTATGGCAGCAAAACTAAAGGATTTAATTCCGTAGTTGATGTGCTCATAAATCTCATCAGAAAGAATATAAATTTGAGGATAATTTTCTAAGACCTTAGCCAACGCTCTGTATTCTTCTTCAGTATAAATTGTTCCACTTGGATTGTTAGGAGAATTAAAAAACACCATTTTTGTTTTTGGTGTAATTGCCGCTTCTAATTGTTCTGGAGTGATTTTAAAATCGGTATCTATAGTAGAAGGTATTTCTACAAATGTTGCTTCACATAAAATTGCAATTGCAGAATAACTTACCCAATATGGTGCAGGTAATAATACTTCATCTCCAGGGTTTAATAGTACTTGTGCAATATTTGCAATAGACTGTTTAGCTCCTGTAGAAACCACAATTTGATTGGGTGTGTAATGTAAGTTATTATCACGTTTAAACTTGGTGCAGATTGCTTCTTTTAATTCTACATATCCATCAACAGGAGTGTAAGAATTATAACCCTCATTGATTGCTTCTATAGCAGCATCTTTAATAAAGTCTGGTGTGTTAAAATCTGGTTCCCCTAAACTTAAACTAATAATGTCTTTTCCTGCAGCTTTTAGTTCTCTTGCTTTTGCAGCCATTGCCAATGTCTGAGAAACCGGCAGGCTATTTATTCTTTTTGATAATGGATATGCCATTTATATTGTAAAATTATAAATACTTCTTATGCTATTTCTGGATTTTTGCCTAAAACTCCTAAGTGTTTAAAATGTTCTATAATGGCTTTTCTAGTTGTCTTATACTCATTATATGGTAAATTAAACTCTTTGGCTGTTTGTTTTACAATTTTAGCCAACTTGCCGTAATGTACATGAGAAATATGTGGAAAAATATGATGTTCAACCTGATGATTTAAGCCTCCGGTATAGAAATTTACGAGTCTATTACTAGGCGCAAAGTTAGAGGTTGTATATAGCTGGTGGACCGCCCAAGTATGTTCTAAATTTCCATCTTTATCTGGTAAAGGCATTGCTGTATTTGGTACAATATGCGCCAATTGAAAAACAAGACTTAATATCATCCCTGCAGTATAATGCATTACAAAAAAACCAATCAATATTTTCCACCAAGCAATGTCTAAAACAGCTAGAGGCAATACAATCCACATCGCATAATAGACTAATTTAGAAACAACTAATTTTGTCCATTCTATTGCAGGACTTGGGAATTTACCGTACGATAATTTTCGTTTTAAATAGTTGTGCATTTGTTTAATATCTGTAGTAATTGCCCAGTTAATTGTTAATAATCCGTAAAGAAAAATTGAGTAATATTTTTGAAGCTTGTGAATTTTAAGCCATTTAGAATGTTGTGAAAAACGGATTATTCTACCAGCATCAATATCTTCATCATGATCTTTAATATTGGTAAATGTATGGTGTAAGACATTGTGTTGTACTTTCCAATTGTATACATTTCCTGCAAGGATATAGATACTACTTCCCATTAATTTATTCACCCACTTTTTACTAGAAAAAGACTCATGATTGCTATCATGCATTACATTCATTCCAACACCAGCCATTCCAATGCCTGTAACAGCCATTAAAATAAACATCAACCATTGTGGCATGTCTACAGTTAATATTAAAATAAAAGGCACTAAGAAAACAGAAAACATAATGAAAGCTTTGGTGTATAGTTTCCAGTTCCCAGTTCGTTTAAGGTTATTTTCTTTGAAGTAGTTATTTACTCTTTTATTGAGAGTTCTAAAAAACTTTGCTTTATCTATTCTAGAGAAATTTACGGTCTTCATGTATGATTGAAAAAAAGTTATATAACAAAAATAAGCTATTATGTGCTTGATACGATTATTAACGATTGTTTTTTCATGTAATTGTTCTAATGATTAATTACTTTTGTGATTAAATGATATCATGGATTTACTTTTAAAATATTTTCCAAACCTTACACAACTTCAAATCTCTCAATTCTCTCAATTACAAGAGCTGTATAAAGATTGGAATTTGAAAATTAATGTTGTTTCTAGAAAAGATATTGACGAGTTGTATTTAAGACATGTCTTACATTCTTTAGGAATTGCAAAAGTAGTTCAGTTTAAGCCAAACACTAAAGTACTAGATGTTGGAACTGGTGGAGGCTTTCCCGGAATCCCGTTGGCTATTTTATTTCCAGAAACACAGTTTCATTTGGTAGATAGTATTGGTAAGAAAATTAAAGTAGTAAATGATGTTTCGGAAGGTTTAGGGCTACAAAATATAAAAACTACCCACGGAAGAGTTGAAGAAATTAAGGGGACCTATGATTTTATTGTAAGTAGAGCTGTTGCACAAATGGAAACTTTTGTTTTTTGGACCAAAGGTAAAATCAATAAAAAACAACAACACCCTATAAAAAATGGAATTCTTTACCTAAAAGGTGGCGACCTATCTGATGAATTAAAAAAATATACTTCTGCAACTATTTATAATTTGCCAGATTATTTTGCGGAAGATTTTTTTGAGACTAAAAAAGTAGTACACTTGCCCATGAAGTTTAAGGGTTAAAAAATTAATCAAAATACAGGCACTCTAATGGTTGTATTTTATAAGCATAGATTATGTCACTTACACCATCCAATATTTTAGAAAGAGGAACTTTAGCTTCAGACTTTACACTGTTAGACACTATTTCTGAAAAAATAATCTCTTTACAAGAATTAAAAGGTGAGCGAGGAACTATTATTTTCTTTATATGCAACCATTGTCCGTTTGTAATTCATATCAACAGAGAATTAGTCCAATTGGCAAAAGACTATACCTCCAGAGGTTTTAGTTTTATAGCTATTAGTAGTAATGATGCAGAAAAATACCCAATGGATGGTCCACAAAAAATGAAAATTCATGCTACAAAAGAACACTATCCTTTCCCTTATCTATACGATGAAACTCAAGAAGTAGCAAAAGCTTATAATGCTGCTTGTACTCCAGATTTGTATGTATTTGACAGTGATTTAAAATCTATATATCATGGTCAATTAGATGATTCTAGACCCGGAAATGGAGTTCCTGTTTCAGGAAAAGACATTAGAAGAGTATTACAAACAATGTTAAGTAATAGAATTTATAAAGGAGTTCCAAAACCAAGTATGGGTTGTAATATTAAGTGGAAATAAGTGTAGTTAAGTAGCCAAATAAACAACTAACGATCTATACTTTTTACTGCAACAGCAATTTTTGAATCTGCGGTGCCATAGTATAAAAACCATTTGTTTTTAAAATAAACCAAGCCCTCTACAAAGCATACTTCATTTACTTCACCAACTTTTTCATACTCTTTATCTGGGTGTATAAAGTATGTTTTTTTTCGGTCAATTAACTTAAAAGGAGCCTCCTTGTCAAATAATGCCTGTCCAGCAGCATACGTAAATTTAGGTAAACTTACATCGTTAAAATTTGCCGCATTACTGGCATTGTAAATAAGTAAAATGCCTTCTTCTTTATACAATGCAAAAGGGCCAGATTCTACCAATCTACTATCAAAATATCCCATTCGTGGATGCAATACTGAAATTTTAGTTTTGTTTTCTTCATTTTCAGAAATCTCCCAATCTATTAAGTTTTCTGAGCTAGCCAAGAATATATTAGTATCCCCAAAGTACATCCAATATTTTCCATTAATTTTTTTCGCAATATTTTTGCCTTCTTTTACCTCTACAACAATAGCTCCTGCTTTAGACCATAGATTTTTGTATTTATCACTTTTAAAGGCCAATCCATGTTTGGTCCAAGTGGTTAAATTTGTTGAAGAAGCTACACTTAGTCTGGCTGTTTTTCCATCGTAAGCAGTGTATGTCATAATATAGACACCCTCTGCTGTTTCTATAATTCTTGGATCTTCTACACCATCAAAATAGCAGCTTATACAATCCTCTAAATAGCTTTCATTATCAATTTTTTTATAATTCCACTCATATATCTTCATAGCATCATTGTCTGGATAAAAAACAGGTGCAGGAGATTTTTTAAAACGAAGACCATCTAAACTTATAGCCATGCCAATTCTAGAAGTACCATTGATATCTTGTGCGCGGTAAAATAAATACACCTTATTGTCTTTTACTATGGCAGAGGGGTTTAAGACATTTCTTTCTTCCCAAGCAACCTTTTTGCTAGAAATAGGACACTCAAAACTTAAACTAGCAGTCGGATGTAAAATTGGATTTAAACTGTCATTTTTTTCAAAACCGCTAAACTCCCATGCTATTTCTTGTTCTGTGCTTTTTTCTTGGCAACCCACCAATAAAAAAAGAATAGCTATAAGTATATTTTTCATCATTATATGGTTTAGTAGTTGCCTAAGTTATTGTTTTTCAATTAAGAAGTAGGGGTGTTAAAAATAAAAAAGGAATTACAATAATGTAATTCCTTTATATATTAAATATTTTCTCCTAAAAACTAGTCTTCAATAAGCTATATCTATTATTTCAGATTCATAGACTTAAGAAGTTATTTCTACAAACAAGCCTTCTGCTGTTTTTGAAACTTTAGCTACACTTTTTTTGGTTAAACCTTTGATGGTTTTATCCCATTTTTTATTGCTTAAGCCAGACAGATTTTTTAATTCGTTTAAGTCAATTTTTATAGCTTTCGTGATGATCGCTAAAACTGCTTTTTCTTCATCATTTAATTCAATAGAAGGCTTTTTTTGCTCTGGTCTCATTTGAGGGAAGAACAATACTTCTTGTATGGATTGATTGTTGGTTAAAAACATAATTAATCTGTCCATTCCTATACCCATTCCAGAGGTTGGAGGCATTCCGTATTCTAAGGCACGTAAAAAATCTTCATCTATAAATTCTGTAGCTTCATCATCTCCTTTTTGAGCTAATTTTAATTGATGTTCAAAACGTTCTCGCTGATCTATAGGATCATTTAATTCAGAATATGCATTGGCAATTTCTTTTCCACAAACCATCAATTCAAAACGCTCTGTTAGTTCTGGGTTGTCTCTGTGTTCTTTACAAAGTGGAGACATTTCCTTTGGATAGTCTGTAATATAGGTTGGCTGAATATAATTTCCTTCACATTTTTCTCCAAAAATTTCATCAATTAATTTTCCTTTCCCCATGGTCTCATCAACAGCAATATTCATTGATATTGCGGCGGCTCTAATTTCATCTTCGGTTTTTCCAGTAATGTCAAAACCTGTAAAATGTTTAATAGAGTCTGTCATAGTAACTCTTGCGTATGGTGCCTTAAAATTAATTTTATGGTCACCAAAAGTAGCTTCAGAAGTTCCGTTCACGGCAATGGCACAATATTCTAATAATTGTTCTGCAAATTCCATCATCCAGTTATAATCTTTGTAAGAAACATAGATTTCCATGGCTGTAAATTCTGGGTTGTGAGTTCTATCCATGCCTTCATTCCTGAAGTTTTTAGAGAATTCATACACTCCATCAAAACCACCTACAATTAATCTTTTTAGGTATAATTCATTAGCAATTCTCATGTATAGAGGAATGTCTAAAGAATTGTGATGTGTTGTAAAAGGTCTTGCAGCTGCGCCTCCAGGAATAGGTTGTAAAATAGGTGTTTCTACTTCAAAATAACCAGCTTCATTAAAGAAGTTACGCATGGCATTAAAAAGTTTTGTTCTTTTTACAAAAACTTCTTTCACATGAGGGTTAACTACCAAATCTGCATACCGTTGTCTATATCGTAGTTCAGGATCTGTAAATGCATCATAGGTAATACCATCCTTTACTTTAGGAATTGGTAATGGCTTTAATGATTTAGAGAGTAATGTAAACTCTTTTACCATAACTGTTTTTTCGCCAACTTTAGTGGTGAAAAGAGTTCCAGTAATTCCAATAAAATCTCCTAAATCTAATAATTTTTTAAATACGGTATTATATAAAGATTTGTCTTCTCCAAGACAAATTTCATCTCTATTAAAATAAAGTTGAATTCTTCCTTCGCCATCTTGTAATTGCCCAAAAGAAGCTTTTCCTTGAATGTTTATAACCATTAAACGGCCAGCAATTACCACCTGCTTACCTTCCTCAAAGTTGTTTTTTATTTCCTTAGAATTAGCATCTACAGGAAATAAATCTGCAGGATACGGATTAATTCCTATTTCTCGTAATCTTGCTAGTTTTTCTCTACGTACAACTTCTTGTTCTGATAATTGCATTCTATTGTCTTTTCTAAAATGATTATAAGCTGCAAAGATAGTGATTTGCAAAAAAGAACTTTGCAGTTAAAAAGGAAATAATGGCATTTTAAAATTAAAAAAATAAGTATATTTGTGTGTTATTTATTTATAAATAACGTGTTGTGTTGTTTTGGCACTTTTGTAAAAGTGTCTTGGTTTTGTTAACCAATGGAAAGCTTCCCTGAGATGGGTTGCTTTTTTTTGCTCTTAAAACAACAGCAATTTCACCTCCCATATTTTTGAAAAAAATAATCCTGCAAAAATAATACTAACTATAAATTTTAATCCAGTAGAAAACAAAAAACCAATAAAAGAGCCAATGGCTGCTTTAAATGCTCTGTTAGAGTTTTGATTATCATGAATGAGCTCTCCAATAAATGCCCCAGTAAACGGGCCAATAATAATACCCAATGGCCCCAAGAAAATGAGTCCTAATAACAAACCTACTGTAGTTCCAATAATTCCATATTTACTTCCACCAAATTTTTTTGTTCCTAAAGCAGGAATAATATAATCTAAAATATATACTACTACTGCAATCACTAGAGTGCTTAGTATAAAAGTCCAATTAAACGAAATGGCATTGGTAAAATGTATCAATAATAAACCCACCCAACTAGTGATAGGGCCAGGCAATATGGGTATAAAAGCACCAATAATTCCTAAAATAATAAAAAAAGCACCTAGTAGTAGTAATAAAATATCCATGTATTTTACGTGTTGTTTATATATGACGATTCTTTTTTTTGTTTGTTACAAATGGTATTTTTAACTAAATAGTTAGTTCAAACTAAATATTTAGTTATATTTGTCTCTTAAACTAAAAACTTAGTTGAAATATGAGCAAACAATTAACAAAAGCAGAAGAACAGATTATGCAGGTTTTGTGGGAACTAAATGAAGCTTCTGTCAAAGAAGTGATAGATAAATTACCAATCCCAAAACCAGCCTACAATACTGTATCTACCATTATCAGAATTTTAGAAACTAAAGAGTTTGTTGGGCATACCTCTGTAGGAAGAGGTTTTATTTACCATCCAATTATTGCCAAGGAAAGTTATAGTAATGAGAGTTTACAAAAGCTTATGAATGGTTATTTTGAAGGCTCTTTTAATAGCATGGTGTCCTTTTTTGTAAAAAAGAATAAGTTAGATATTTCGGAATTAGAGACAATTTTAAAAGAAATAAATAAAAAGAAAAGCAATGATTAATTATATAATTCAAGTAATGCTATTTCAATTACTATTTTTAATAGTATATGATTTTGTGCTGAGCAAAGAAACCTTTTTCACTAAAAACAGATGGTATTTACTGATGTCTGCAATTATGTCATTTTGTATTCCATTCATACAAATACCCTCTTTTCAAAAAGGAGTTTCTAATGATGTTCGTTTTTTGTTGCCAGAGATTGTACTATATCCTCAAAACATAATAGAAAAAACTGAAATATATCAAAACTTTAATGGTGGGTTAATTATTTTTTATCTTGGGTTTTTATTTTTTTTAGTATTGTTCTCCTTCAAAGTATACAAACTTACAAGCTTAATTATAAAAAATTCTATTGAAAAAAAAGATAGCTACACTCTAATAACGCTTCCAAATTCTAAAAAAGCATTTTCTTTTTTCAATTATATTTTTTTAGGGGCTGATATCAACGAATTAGAAAAAGAAAAAATTATTTCTCATGAACTAATTCATTGTAAACAAAAACATTCTTTAGATCTGCTATTTTTTGAAAGTCTAAAGATTCTTATGTGGTTTAACCCGCTACTATACATCTATCAAAAAAGAATTGCAACCGTACATGAATATATTTCTGATGCTATAATTTTAAAATCTGCAGACAAGAAATTATATATGAATACCCTAGTAAATCAATTGTTTGACGTAGAGAACATCTCTTTCGTTAATCAATTTTATAAACATTCACAACTTAAAAAAAGAATTATGATGATTACAAAAGAAAAATCCAACAAAATGAAACAAATAAAGTATTTATTGTTAGCCCCTGTGCTATTAATAATGCTATCCTATTCATCGTGTAATAGGCAACAAAAAATAGAAGTTCCTACAAAACAACTTTCAAAGTTTTATTTTGGTTATAAAGATAGCATTAGTGTTACAGATGGTAAGAAAATGACTTACTTAGATACATTTATGGGTATTGGAGGTGAGCCAGAAGGAGAAGAAATTTCTTTAGATGATTTACATGAACTTGAAAAAAAAGAGTATGATGAATATTTGGTTAGATTTGATAGCATAACTAACTCAAGTAATAGTAAAAAAAAATATTTTTTAAACAAATTATATAGAGACAAAAAGGGTAGGGCTTTAATAGCAAGGATCCCAGATTACTCTGAAATTCAGACGACTAGGGTTATTTCAACTGATGATGGAATACCATTCACTAACTTAGAAAAGGCGCCTACATTTCCTGGCTGCCCAGAAAATGATGAAAGCTGCTTTAACAAAAAAATGCAAAAACATTTTCAAAAAGAGTTTGATGCAGAACTTCCTAATAGTTTGAAATTATCTCCAGGAAAGAAAAGAATTATTATGCTTTTTAAAATAAACAAAGAAGGAGCCATTACTGAAATTAAAGCAAAAGCACCTCACCCAGCATTACAAGAAGAAGCTGTTAGAATAATAAAATTACTTCCAATAATGAAACCCGGTGAATTAGATGGTGAAAAGGTAGCTGTTAAATACACATTACCAATGAGAATAGAAGTAGAAGCATAGTTGTGAAAAGGAACTTTAAAAAAAAATTGCTATTGAAAAGATTTTTATGTTCTAATATAAAAGACTTCTTTTACAAAAGGATCCCATTCAAAATATTGAGTGGGTTTTTTTATAGACATTTTTTTAGTGATTGTAATAGGTTCTGCTAGAACACAACATCATGTTTTTAAAGTCATTATAATTGTGTAATTTCACTCTAAACTTATTATCATTTAAAGTGCGCTATTTTTTATTCATATGTCTGATGATTTCTTTTACTTCTTGTGATTATTTTTCATTCGAAAAAAACAAGAATTTAGAGAAAATAGATATGGATGTAGATTTTACATCAGTAGATTTTTCTCCTTCATTTAAAGTGTGTGATTCTCTTATTAATAAATTAAAAAAGACAGATTGTTTTAGAACAACCATGCATCAAGAAATCTATAAAAGTTTAGCTGAAAATTCTATACAGCTTAAAAAGGATGTAGATGAAACAATTGTTGTAGTTATTAAAATTCAAGCAGATAAACAGGTTGTATTAGCATCTATAAAAGCTTCAGATAGTTTATTAAAACATATCCCTAACTTAAAGAAAATGATTAAAAAAAGCATTGCTGATTTGCCAGACGTTTATCCTGCAATTAAAAGAGGCATTCCAGTAACTACCCAATATAAGTTACCCATAAGAATTAAACTAGAAAACTAGTTTAGCATTTTCCAAAGCTGATCTTTTAACTCTTGCAAGCCAATTTGAGCTACCGATGAAAAGAATAAGAAAGGAACTCCGGAGGGCATCTCTTTTTTTATCTCTTCTTGTAACTCATCATCTAACATGTCTGATTTAGAAATAGCCAATAAACGTTCTTTATCTAATAACTCTGGATTGTGCTTCTTGAGTTCATTTAATAAAACTTCGTATTCTTTATTAATATCATCACTGTCTGCTGGTATTAAAAAGAGTAGGGTAGAGTTACGCTCTATGTGACGCAAGAAACGGTGTCCTAGTCCTTTACCTTCTGCAGCTCCTTCAATAATTCCAGGAATATCTGCCATTACAAAACTCTTGTATTCTCTATAATCTACAATACCTAGATTTGGTTTTAGGGTTGTAAACGCATAGTCGGCAATTTTTGGTTTTGCTGCAGTAATTACAGAAAGTAGTGTAGATTTTCCGGCATTAGGAAAACCAACCAAACCAACATCTGCTAATAATTTTAATTCTATCTGATACCAGCCATCTAAGCCGTCAACACCAGGTTGAGCGTATCTAGGTGTTTGATTTGTAGACGATTTAAAATGCCAATTTCCACGACCACCCATACCACCTTCTAACAGAATTTTTTCTTCTCCGTTTTCAGTAATTTCAAAAATAATTTCACTGGTTTCGCTATCTCTTACAATAGTCCCTAGAGGTACATCTACATAAACATCTGTCCCATCTTTTCCAGTACTTCTACTTTTACTTCCGTCTCCACCTTGTTCTGCTCTAAAATGTTTTTTAAATTTTAGATGAAATAGTGTCCACATATCTTTACTTCCTCGAAGAATAATATGACCTCCACGGCCACCATCTCCGCCATCTGGTCCTCCTTTGGTGATAAATTTTTCTCTGTGTAAGTGCGCAGAACCTCTACCGCCTTTTCCTGAGGAAGCATATACCTTTATGTAATCAACAAAGTTGCCTTCTGTCATAATTTATAGTGTATCAAAAACTTTTGCTAAACGATCTGTAATCTCCTCAATAGAACCTACTCCATTTACCCCAAAGTAGTTTCCTTTTGCTGCGTAATATTCTTTTAAAATAGCTGTTTTTGTATTGTATTCATTAAATCGATTCCTAATTTTACCTTCATCAGTATCGTCTGCTCGTCCGCTTGTTTTACCACGCTCTAACAATCGTTCAACTAATAAATCTTCAGGAACTTCTAAGGCTACCATTCCATTAATCTTTTCTCCTTTGGTACTTAGAAAACCATCTAAAGCTTCTGCTTGAGATTGAGTTCTTGGAAATCCGTCAAATATAAAACCGTTAGCATCAGCATTTTTTTCAACCTCTGCTTCTAGCATATGAATGGTTACTTCATCAGGTACCAAATCACCCTTATCCATGTAGGTTTTAGCAAGAACACCCAGTTCAGTTTTATTCTTAATATTGTATCTAAAAACATCGCCTGTAGAGATGTGTACTAGATGATATTTTCCTTTTAAGCGGTCTGCTTGTGTTCCTTTTCCGGCACCTGGAGGTCCAAATAATACAATATTTTTCATTTATGTAGCTTCTGTTGTTAATTGGTAAACTGCTGGTAAATTTCTTCCTAAGCCGTTGTAGTCTAAGCCATAGCCTACAATAAACTTATCTTCAATACTTTTTCCGATATAATCTATCGGGAGCTCTTTTTTATACACATCTGGTTTAAAAAATAAGGTAGCAATTTTTAATTGCTTTACCTGCTTGTTTTTAAAACAGTCATAGATTTTGTGTAGGGTAGAGCCAGTATCTATAATGTCTTCTAAAATTACAATTGTTCTGCCTGTGATATCTTCGTTGATTCCTATTAATTCGTTTACTACCTCTGTTGAGGTTGTTCCTTTATAAGAGCTTAATTTCACAAATGATACTTCACAGTTCTGGGTATATTTTCTTATGAAATCTGCAGCAAAAAGAAAAGAGCCGTTTAAAATTCCAATAAATATAGGAACTTCATCAGGGTCTAGATCTAAACTAACTTTATGCACTAATGAGCTAACTATTTCAGAAAGTTCTTTTTCAGAAATAAACGGAGTAAAATTTAAATCGTGTAATTTTATCGTGCTCATGTTACAAAGATATGGTGCTCATTTTAAAAAGAAAAAACCGTTTTGAGTTACTGAAATATCATCAGTAGTAACAAAACGGTTTCGTCATATGGGTTCTAAAATTATTTTTTTATAGCTTCTTGTCTTTTAGAAGTATCATACATAATAGGAGTAGCCACAAATAGTGACGAATACGTTCCTACAACAACACCAATAATTAAGGCAAACATAAACCCTCTAATAGAGTCTCCTCCAAATGTAAAGATGGCTAACATTACCAATAATGTTGTTAATGATGTATTAATGGTTCTTCCTAAAGTACTGCTTAATGCTTTATCTACAACTTCACTGTAAGCCCATTTGGTATGAATTCCAGCAAATTCTCTAATTCTATCAAAAATAACCACCGTATCGTTCAGAGAATACCCAACTACTGTTAAAATAGCAGCAATAAAAGATTGTCCTATCTCCATGTCAAATGGCATAAATTTATAGAGTATTGAAAATATCCCTAATACAATTAGTACATCGTGAAATACTGCAATTACAGCACCTAAACTAAAAGATATTTTTCTAAATCGTAATAAGATGTATAAGAATACAATAAGTAATGAACCAAATACCGCATATACCGCAGATGTTTTAATATCATCTGCAATGGTAGGCTCTACTTTAATATAACTCATAATAGCATTGGTAGTAGTTCCTTCTTTTTGATAACCTGGTTTAAAACTCTTATAAGTAACTCCTTCTGATAAGTAGCCCTTTAATCCAGTAAACAATGCAGTTTGCACTTCTTCATCAACGTCGTTTCCTTCTTCTTCAATTTTATAAACGGTTGTTATTTTTAGCTGAGAATCAGATCCGTACGTTTTTACTTCTGGAGCAGTTCCAAAAACTTCTTTTAAAGATTCAGAAACTTCTGTAGGGTTTACTGTTTGATCAAAACGAACAACATAAGAACGTCCTCCTTTAAAATCTACCCCTTGCTTTAGTCCAATACTTGCAATTGAGGCAATACCTCCTAAAATTATGGCACCTGAAACAATGTATGCAATTTTACGTTTGCGTAAAAACTCAATATTAATATTTTGAAACCAACCTTTAGATAAAGAAGTATTAAACGTTAAGTTTTTACCTTTATCTGTAGCTCCGTCAATTAATAAGCGAGTAATAAATACTGCTGTAAATAAAGAGGTTAAAATACCAATAATTAAGGTTAAGGCAAATCCTTTAATAGGACCCGTTCCAAAAACATATAATATAACACCTGTTAATAAACTGGTAATGTTTGCATCTATAATGGCAGATAAAGCTCCTTTAATACTAAAGCCTTCTTGAACAGATTGCTTTAAGCCTTTCTTTTTAAAGATTCCTTCTTTAATTCTTTCAAAGATAATTACGTTTGCATCCACAGACATACCAATAGTTAAGATAATACCAGCAATACCAGGTAATGTTAACACCGCATTAAATGAAGCTAAAATTCCAAAAAGGAATAAAATGTTTACTAGCAAGGCAATGTTTGCATAAACACCCGCTCTACCATAGTATACAATCATCCATACCAATACTAAAAGGATGGCTAACATAAATGATTGCGTAGATTGGTCTATAGATTCTTGTCCTAAGGACGGTCCTACAACTTCTGCTTGTATAATTCTTGCAGCAGCAGGTAGTTTACCGGCTTTTAAAACTGTAGAAATATCTTGTGCTTCTTCAACAGTCATACTTCCACCAGAGATAGAAGTTCTACCTCCAACAATAGCTCCAGGGACTGAAGGTGCAGTATAAACATAGTCATCTAATACTACTGCTACAAATTTACCTGTATTCTCTCCAGTTAATTTTTCCCATAGCTTAGAACCTCTTCCGTTCATAGCCATACTTACTTCTGGGTTGTTTAATTGATCAAAAACTTGTGAAGCATCTGTAATTACATCTCCTTGAATAGGAGCAATATCATTTCTATTAGATTTTATTGCATATAATCCAATAACTTCAGAACCATCTTCAGTAGGATTAGATTTATAATCCCATAAAAACTTTACATTTTTTATCTCATTGGTTCGAAGATTCAACACTTTTCTGTCAGACAATAGTTTGTTAACCATGGCAGTGTCACTAACCTTCGCTTGTGCAACAAGAGAACTTAATTGTTGTTCTGACTGCGCAACATTAACACTTAGATACGTAAATAAAGTTTTTTGCTGAACCTCTGTAGAATCTGTAACTTCATTTAAAATACTTTGAATATCACTTGCTTCAGAAGCATCTTCCTTTTTATCTAGAGAGTCGTCCTTTAACATTTCTGCAACTACAGTATTTGCAGTAAAAAAGTAGTTTTGAACTTCGGCATTTGAAAATACTTCCCAAAATTGTAGTTCGGCCTTACTTGTTACAAGTTTAGTTACTCTGTCAATATCTTTTGCTCCAGGCAATTCAATTTGAATTCTTCCAGAATTACCAATACGTTGTATGTTTGGTTGTGTTACCCCAAATTTATCAATTCTACTTCGCAATACTTCAAAAGCAGTATTAATAGAGCTATTAATCTCTAGTTGTAATTCTTCTTTAACTTCATCATTTGTTTTGTTGAAGTTTATTTTTTCACGAAGTGCTTTTGTTCCAAAAATCTCAGGATCACTTAGCTTAATTCCACTGGTTCCAGCAGCAGCCTCAAATTCTTTAAAAAACAAGTCTAAATAGGTGTCATTGTCATTTTTCTGAGCTAGATCTGCAGCTTTTAGTGCTTGTCTAAAGACCAGACTTTTAGAATCATTAGATAATGAAATTAATACTTCCTTTACAGATACCTGTAAAATTGCATTGATACCTCCTTTTAAATCAAGACCTAGATTCATTTCTTTGTCTTTGATATCATTGTAGGTAAATTGAGAAATGCCTAGATTTATAACCTCTAGGTTGTTCAAACTATCGAGGTATTTTTTCTCTAAATTTGCTAATTCTCTTCCGTTATCTTGATTACCTCTAGATTTCGCATATTCTTTGGCTTCATTTTCTACCTTAGAGGTAAAGAATGAAAAAGACAATTGGTACAAACTTACCAATCCGAAAAGGATTGCAAATAATCTTATAAGTCCTTTGTTTTGCATCTTCGTTTAATTTTAGTCGTCTTCTTTTTAAAACGTGCAAATATAGTATTTACAATAAGATTAGCCTAATGAAATTATGTATATTTACTCGCTTTTTAAGAGCAATAAACAACTAACAATAAAAAAAAAATCGGAAACTATGAGTCATCTATCTGACATAGAAATTGCACAAGCCAAGAAGTTGGCGCATGTAATTACTATTGCAAAAAAATTAGGGGTAAAAGAAGACGATATTGAGATGTATGGGAAGTACAAGGCAAAATTGCCATTACACCTTATAGATGAAGACAAAGCAGCAAGTAATAATTTAATTTTAGTGACTGCCTTAACACCAACTCCAGCAGGAGAGGGTAAAACCACTATTTCAATAGGTCTTACAGAAGGATTAAATAAAATTGGAAAACAGACTACTGTTGTGTTAAGAGAGCCTTCATTAGGGCCAGTTTTTGGTATTAAAGGAGGTGCTGCAGGAGGAGGATATTCTCAGGTGGTTCCTATGGAGGATATTAATTTACATTTTACAGGAGATTTTAACGCTGTTGAAAAGGCAAACAATTTGTTAGCTGCTCTAATAGATAATAATATTCAAAACAAAGTAGCCAATTTAAATATAGACCCACGTACCATTCTTTGGAAACGTGTGATAGATATGAATGATAGAGCTTTGAGGGATATCACCATTGGTTTGGGTGGAACTGCAAATGGTGTTCCTAGACAAGATGGTTTTAATATTACACCAGCTTCAGAAGTAATGGCAATTCTTTGCATGGCTACAGATTTTGATAATTTAAAGCAACGGTTAGGTGATATATTTATAGGATTTACCTACAAGAACGAACCCATTTTTGCGCGCGATTTAAAAGCAGAAAATGCCATGGCTATTTTGTTAAAAGATGCTATAAAGCCAAACTTAGTGCAAACCTTAGAAGAAAACCCAGCCATTATTCATGGGGGCCCTTTTGCAAATATAGCGCAAGGAACCAATACAATTATTGCAACTAAAATGGGACTTTCGTTGTCTAATTACGTGGTAACAGAGGCTGGTTTTGGTGCCGATTTAGGTGCTGAAAAGTTTTTAAACATAAAATCTGCTTTTGCAAATTTAAATCCAAAATGTGTTGTTTTAGTGGCCACTATTAGAGCATTGCGTCATCATGGAGGTGTTAAAAAAGAAGGGTACAATACGCAGAATTTAGCAGCAGTAACAGAAGGTTTTAAAAATTTAGAGAAACATATAGAAAACATTAGAAAGTATAATATAGAACCAGTAGTGGCTATCAATTCTTTTATTTCCGATACAATAGAAGAGGTAAATTTTGTGATTAAAAAATGCAAAAGTTTAGGGGTTCATGCGGTTTTGTCTGAAGGATGGGCAAAAGGAGGAGAAGGCACCAAAGAATTGGCAAAAGCTGTTGTAGATATTGTAGAAAATAAAGCAACACAATACAAGCCTTTGTATGACTGGAAAAGCCCGGTTACAGAAAAAATTGAAATAATAGCCAAAGAAATTTATGGAGCTGCAACTGTTGAATACAGTAAAAAGGCGCAATTAAATTTAAGAAGAATCAATAGACTAGGGTTTAATGATTTTGCTATTTGTATGGCAAAAACTCAAAAATCTTTTTCAGACAATGAACAATTAATAGGAAGGCCTGAAGGTTTTACGGTTACCGTTAGAGAAATTGAAATAGCGGCTGGCGCACAATTTATTATTCCAATTTTAGGAAAAATGATGCGAATGCCTGGTTTACCAGCAACCCCAGCATCTGAAGGAATGACCATTGATAAAAATGGCGTTATTTCTGGTTTATCCTAAGATTTAGGATTACATTAAAATAATAAAAAAACCAGCCATTTGGCTGGTTTTTTTTATTGATTGTTAAATTTACAATTCTAACAATCCATTAGTTTTAGAAACACCTTCTGCAGATGTTTGCATGTGAGCTTTTTCAGCATCACTCAATTGAATTTCTACTATTTTTTCAATTCCATTTTTCCCTAAAATTACAGGAACTCCAATGCATAAATCAGTTAAGCCATATTCTCCTTCTAATAAGGTAGAACATGGAAATATTTTTTGTTGATCACATGCAATTGCTTGTACCAATCCGCTAACAGCTGCACCAGGAGCATACCATGCAGAAGTTCCTAATAAACCAGTAAGTGTAGCGCCACCAACTTTGGTGTCTTGTAATACTTGTGCTAATCTTTCTTCGGAAATAAATTCTGAAACAGGCACAGAATTACGAGTTGCTAATCTAGTTAATGGAACCATACCTTTGTCTGAGTGACCTCCAATAACCATTCCGTCAACATCAGAAATAGGAGCTTCTAAAGCTTCTGCCAACCTGTATTTAAAACGAGCAGAATCTAATGCTCCACCCATTCCAATAATTCTGTTTCTTGGCAATCCTGTAGTTTTATGAACTAAATATGTCATAGTATCCATAGGATTAGAAACAACAATAATGATGGTATTTGGAGAATGTTCTATTAAGTTAGAAGAAACTGTTTTTACAATCCCGGCATTAATTCCTATTAATTCTTCTCTTGTCATTCCTGGTTTTCTTGGAATACCAGAGGTAATCACACAAATATCTGAATCTGCAGTTTTTGAATAATTATTAGTAGTTCCAGTAATTTTTGTATCAAAACCATTTAAAGAAGCTGTTTGCATTAAGTCCATTGCTTTTCCTTCTGCATACCCTTCCTTAATATCTAACAATACAACCTCAGAAGCAAAGTTTTTGATAGCAATATATTCTGCGCAACTAGCACCTACTGCACCTGCTCCTACAACTGTAATTTTCATATTTTTTATTTTTAATTGTTTTTTAAATAATTTGCGCAAAAATAGTATAAAATAACAATACTAAATGAGCTTATTGAATTCATAGAGGTCGTCTAAAATATATTTTTTTCGACCTCTATATAGTTTACTTCTAGCTTTTATGCATCAATATTAGCATACTTTGCATTCTTCTCTATGAACTCTCTTCTTGGCGGTACTTCATCACCCATTAGCATAGAGAAAACTCTGTCTGCTTCTGTCATACTTTCAATAGTAATCTGACGTAAAGTTCTAAACTCTGGATTCATGGTAGTATCCCACAATTGATCTGCATTCATTTCTCCAAGACCTTTATAACGTTGTATATTAACAGAGCCACCAAGTTTTTGTGCAATCAAATCTCGTTGATTGTCATCCCAAGCATATTCTCTTTTTTGTCCTTTCTTAACTAAGTATAATGGCGGTGTGGCAATATAGATATATCCTTGTTCTACCATTTCTCTCATATATCTAAAAAAGAAGGTTAATATTAAGGTAGCAATATGAGATCCATCTACATCGGCATCACACATAATAACTACTTTGTGGTATCTTAATTTAGATAAGTTTAGCGCACGAGGGTCTTCTTCTGTTCCAATACTAACTCCTAATGCGGTAAACATATTTTTTATTTCCTCATTTTCAAAAACCTTGTGTTGCATGGCTTTTTCAACATTTAAGATTTTTCCTCTTAAAGGTAAAATTGCTTGAAAATTTCGATCACGCCCTTGTTTCGCAGTTCCACCTGCAGAATCTCCCTCAACTAAAAATATTTCACAAATAGATGGGTCTGTTTCAGAACAATCTGATAATTTACCAGGCAAGCCTCCAATACTCATGACAGTTTTACGCTGCACCATTTCACGTGCTTTTCGGGCTGCATGTCTAGCAGTAGCTGCTAAAATTACTTTCTGAACAATTATTTTAGCATCGTTTGGATTCTCTTCTAGATAATCTGTTAACATTTCAGAAACTGCTTGTGAAACTGCAGATGTTACCTCTCTGTTTCCAAGTTTAGTTTTTGTTTGTCCTTCAAATTGTGGTTCTTGTACTTTTACAGAAATAATGGCTGTTAATCCTTCACGGAAGTCATCTCCAGCAATTTCAAACTTTACATTTTTTAGTAAGCCTGAATTATCTGCATATTTTTTTAACGTACCTGTTAAACCTCTTCTAAAACCAGATAAGTGTGTTCCACCTTCATGAGTATTAATATTATTTACATATGAGTGTAAATTTTCTGCATATGAAGTATTGTAGACCATGGCAACTTCAACCGGAATACCATTTTTTTCACCTTCCATAGAAATGACACTTGATGTCAATTGTTCTCTTGTACTGTCTAAATATTTAATAAATTCTGGAAGACCTTCGTTACTGAAAAAAGTTTCATTGATAAAGTTTCCTTCATCATCTTTTCTTCTTTTGTCTGTAAGAGTAATGGTAATTCCTTTATTTAAAAAAGATAGCTCGCGCAGACGAGTTGCTAAAGTATCATAATTATATTCTGTGGTTTGAACAAAAATAGATTTGTCTGGTGAGAAAGTTACAATGGTTCCAGTAAAATCTGTTTCTCCAATTGTTTTTACCGGATACAAGCTTTTTCCTTTAGAATATTCTTGTTGCCAAACTTTTCCTTCTTTGTGAACTGTGGCCGTTAGATGTTCAGATAGTGCATTTACACAACTTACTCCAACTCCGTGCAAACCCCCAGATACTTTATAAGAATCTTTGTCAAATTTACCACCGGCGCCAATCTTTGTCATCACCACTTGTAGTGCAGAAACACCTTCCTTTTTGTGAATACCAACAGGTATTCCACGACCGTTATCTCTTGTAGTGACTGAATTGTCTTCATTAATAGTAACATTAATTGTATCACAATAGCCACCCATTGCTTCATCAATAGAGTTATCTACAACTTCATATACCAAATGATGTAGCCCTCTAATACCAACATCTCCAATATACATGGATGGGCGCATTCTTACATGCTCCATTCCTTCTAATGCCTGAATACTGGAAGCATCATAATTATTTTTATTCTCTTCGCTCATAATTTCAAGTGTTTTAAACATAAAAAATCATCACAAAACATGATGAAATTAATAGTTCCAAATTTACAAAAAAACAAGGTTTTTAGAAAGCTCATTTATTAATAATGCTCAGTTTTATCAACATTTGTTAATTACTAAAAAATGCCTTAAATAGCCTTTAAATAGTCTTAGAACTATTCTTTAAAAGAATCTACAAGACCACTGTTCTTTAAATTTAAAAAATGGCTTAAATCAAGAAATTTAACCTCAATTTTAGAAGATAAAATTTCAAATTTTGAAATATTTCTGCTTTTAGAAGAACTAAGAGTAGGCTTATAAAAAAAACTCGCTTGTAGTTAATCAGAGAAAAACCAACAAGCGAGTTGTAGAGAAATTTTAGAGGCTATTAATACGCATCTTCATGCACTGTTTTAATTGCTCTTCCGCTTGGTTCGTTCATGTTTTGAAAACTCTTGTCCCAAGCCAATGCCGTTGGAGTACTACAAGCAATAGAAGGAACAGAAGGCACTGTTAATGCAGCCGCCTCTGAAGGAAAATGTTCTTCAAAAATACTTCTATAATAAAATTCTTCCTTTGTTCTTGGTGTTTGAGTTGGGAAACGATGCGTTGCTTGTTGCATTTGATCATCAGATACAGAGGTATCTACCAATGTTTTTAATGTGTCTATCCAGTTGTATCCAACTCCGTCTGAAAACTGCTCTTTTTGTCTCCATGCCACAGATTCTGGTAGGTAGGCTTCAAAAGCCTTACGCAACACCCATTTTTCCATACGTTCTCCATTAATCATTTTATCTTGTGGGTTTATTCTCATTGCAACATCCATAAATTCTTTGTCTAAAAATGGTACACGCCCCTCTATACCCCAAGCAGCTAAACTTTTATTGGCTCGTAAACAGTCATATTGATATAATTTTTCTAGTTTACGAACTGTTTCTTTATGTAATTCTTCAGCATTTGGAGCTTTGTGAAAATATAAATAGCCTCCAAAAATCTCATCTGCACCCTCACCAGATAACACCATTTTTATTCCCATAGACTTTATGACTCTTGCCAATAAATACATTGGAGTGGAAGCTCTAATGGTAGTAATATCATAGGTTTCTAAATGATAAATAACATCACGAATAGCATCTAATCCTTCTTGAATGGTAAAGGTTACCTCATGATGAATGGTTCCAATATGGTCTGAAACTATTTGAGCAGCAGCTAAATCTGGTGATCCGTCTAAGCCTATTGAAAAAGAATGTAACTGAGGCCACCACGCTTCTTGTGTGTCTCCAGATTCAATTCTTTTTTGCGCATATTTTTTTGCGATGGCAGATGTTATAGAAGAGTCTAGACCCCCAGAGAGTAATACTCCGTAAGGAACATCAGACATTAATTGTCTGTGAACAGCAGCTTCCAATGCGTCACGTAATTCGTCAATAGAAGTTTGATTTTCTTTTACAGCATCATACTCCATCCAATCTCTTTGATACCATTTTATAAGTTTCCCATCTTTACTAGACATGAAGTGTCCTGGAGGAAATACTTCAATTTTATTACAGACCCCTTCTAAGGCTTTTAATTCTGAAGCTACATAAAAAGTACCGTTTTTATCCCATCCTATATATAATGGGATAATTCCCATATGATCTCTAGCAACAAAATATTCATCTTTCTTAGAGTCATAGATTGCAAATCCAAAAATGCCATTTAGATCATCTAAAAAAGCACTTCCTTTTTTTTGATATAATGCTAATATTACTTCACAATCAGATTGTGTTTGAAATGTATAAGAAGGTGTCCATCCGTTTTGCTCAGTAGCTTCAAATTGTTTTCTTAATTCTTGGTGGTTATAAATTTCACCATTAGCCGCTAAAACAAGACTTTTGTCTTGGTTAAATAGGGGTTGTTTTCCCGATGCAGGATCTACTATAGCTAATCTTTCATGAGCTAAAATAGCTTTTTTATTACTGTAAATACCACTCCAGTCTGGACCTCTATGTCTTATAGATTTAGACATTTCTAAAATCTGTGATCTTAGTTTTTCTGAACTTTCCTTTAAATCAAATGCACATACAATACCACACATATTATTTTCTTATTTTTAAAAATTTCAATTGAAATTTATATTTTGTTTAATATTTTATACAAATAACAGTATTTTAGTTATTTAAATATATCAAAGCATGTGTTTTAGTTATTAAATACTACTTTTAAAAGTTAAAGTACGTAAATATGAAATGTATTTAAATATAATTTTGATTGCTAACTTACAGATTGTAAATGCTTTTAAAAAAGAAGGCAGAAAACTTGTCATATTTAAAATGAGGGTTTAAATTTGTATCATTATGCAAAGACAACAAAATACTTGGTGGTGGAACTCTTTTATCTGAATAAGTGAGAACCCAATCTTGTATATAACATATACTAAAAAAAAGGCTTATCTCACGATAAGCCTTTTTTTTTATGCTAAATGTAAACAGCAATAAGTTAACATAACAATGAATTAGATTCTGATATAAATTCAGCAAACGTGAAAAAAATAAAATTTAAAACAATAAGCTCTACTAGAATTTCAGACACTGTTACGCCAGTTGGTTTGTACATTAGATTTAGAGATTTATATACCAATACTTTACTGCTAGAAAGCTCAGATTATCATAGCAAGGAAGAGAGTTTCTCTTTTATTTGTGTAGAACCAGTGGTTTCTATGAAAGTAGAAAATCATCAATTTTCTGTAAAAAATCAAGGATCCACAATTTTTAAGGAAGAAATACAGGGTAATTTTTATGAGTTATTTTCAAAATTCAGTAAAACTATTGAATTAGATTGTGATGATTCTTTAAAATCATTTAATGGATTGTATGGTTATACAACCTATGACAGTGTTCAATATTTCGAAAAAATAACTTTTAATGCAAAACAAGCTGATTCTGCAATTCCATTTATGCAATATGGTTTTTATCGTTTTATTATTGCTATCAATCATTTTAATGATGAGATGATTCTTATAGAAAATATAGAAGAGGGAACAACGGCAAGAATTTCTGAGATTGAAACCATTATAGAGTCTCAAGCATTTAATACCCAGTCTTTTGAAATTGTTGGGAAAGAGTCTTCTAATTGTTCAGATGACGATTTTAAAGAGTATGTTTCTAAAGCAAAATTACATTGCAAAAGAGGCGATGTTTTTCAATTGGTACTATCGCGCCAATTTAAACAAGAATTTAAGGGAGATGAATTTAATGTTTACAGAGCGTTACGGTCTATTAACCCTTCCCCATATTTATTTTATTTTGATTATGGAAGTTTTAAGTTGATGGGGTCTTCACCAGAAGCACAAATTAAAATTAATAACGGAAAAGCAACCATAAATCCGATAGCAGGTACTTTTAGAAGAACTGGAGATATAGCGCAAGATATTAAGCTTGGGAAGCTACTGTCTGAAGATGAAAAAGAAACAGCTGAACACGTGATGTTGGTAGATCTGGCTAGAAATGATCTAAGTAAACATGCTTCAAATGTGAGCGTTGAGGTTTTTAAAGAGGTACAGTTTTTTAGCCATGTAATTCATTTGGTATCTACTGTTCAGGGTAAAATTAAAGGAAACCCAATGACCATTGTTGGAGATACCTTTCCTGCAGGAACCCTAAGTGGTGCGCCAAAATATAAAGCAATGGAATTGATTGATCGGTACGAGAATCAATCTCGTGGATTTTATGGAGGAGCTGTTGGAATTATTGGACTAGATGGTTCTGTAAATTTGGCAATAGCTATCCGTTCTTTTGTAAGCAAGCAAAATATATTGTATTACCAAGCAGGAGCTGGAATAGTAATACGCTCTAATGAAGAGAAAGAATTACAAGAAGTTACTAATAAACTGGCAGCATTAAAAAAAGCATTGATTTTAGCTGAAAATATTTAAGATGAAGATATTAATTATAGACAATTACGATTCGTTTACTTACAACCTAGTTCATATGGTTGAAAAGATAACCAATCAATTTCCAACAGTTTTTCGAAACGATGAAATTTCTCTAGAAGACATCAATTATTATGATATGATTATGTTGTCTCCAGGTCCAGGGATTCCAAAAGAAGCAGGAATTCTTAAAGACATTATTTATAGATATGCAGGTAAAAAACCAATCTTTGGTGTCTGTTTAGGATTGCAGGCAATTGTTGAGGTTTTTGGAGGGTCAATTATCAATATGGATGAAGTATTTCATGGTGTTGCTACTAAAATGAAAGTAACCAAGCCAACTGCTGTTATTTTTAAAGATATATCATCACAATTTCAGGCAGCAAGATATCATTCTTGGATAGCATCCAATCAAAATTTTCCTACCGAATTAGAAATAACAGCAAAAGATGAAGACGGTGGTATTATGGCAATTCGTCATAAACATTTTCCAATTAGTGCAGTTCAATTTCATCCAGAGTCAATCTTAACAGATCAAGGAGAACAAATAGTTGAAAATTTTATAAATGCTTACAAGAAATAAATTTTAAAAGAAAGTTATAGAAAATAATAACGACTCATTGAAGATTATTTGACAAATGAAAAATATTTTAAATCAATTATATCAACACAAAAAATTATCAAAATCTGAGGCAAAACAGATTTTGATAAAGATTGCTGGGGGTGCTTATAACGATGCGCATTTAGCTTCTTTTATGACAGTTTTTATGATGCGTCCTATTACTGTTGATGAACTTTCAGGATTTAGAGAAGCTTTGTTAGAATTGGCTATAAAAATAGATTTATCTGATTATAATACCATAGATATTGTTGGCACTGGAGGAGATGGAAAAGACACCTTTAATATTTCTACAATCACCTCTTTTGTGGTAGCAGGAACAGGTCAAAAAGTTGCCAAACATGGCAACTATAGCGTTTCTTCTAAATCTGGTTCTTCAGATATGTTGCAAAGTTTTGGTTATAAATTTACAAACGATGAAGCTACTTTACAAAGTCATTTAGAGAAAGCAAATATTTGCTTCTTACATGCCCCAAAATTTCATCCAGCAATGAAAGCAGTTGGTCCTGCTAGAAAAGCACTGGCTCTAAAAACATTTTTTAATATGTTAGGACCTCTTGTAAACCCTAGTTCGCCTCAAAATTTAATGTTGGGAACCTTCAATCTTGAAATTGCAAGACTGTATCATTATATTTTACAAGAAGAAAAGAGTAACTACGGAATTATTCATGGCTTAGACGGTTATGATGAAATTTCTCTAACAAGCGGTTTTAAATTGTTTACCAAGTCTGGAGAAGAACTCATTAACCCAGAAGATATTGGACAAAAAAGAATTTTACAATCCCATATTTATGGAGGCGATTCTATAGAAGCTGCCGCAAAAATTTTTAAAAATATCCTTGAAGGAAAAGGAACAGAAGAACAGAATAATGTGGTGTTAACCAATGCGGCATTTGCTCTAAAAATTATAGATGCTAAGAAATCATTTGAAGATGCTTTTGAACTTTCAAAAGATTCTTTATTTGGAGGAAAAGCGTCGCAGTGTTTACATCAACTAATTACCAATTGTTAAGAATGACTATACTAGATAAAATAATTGCTTTTAAAAAGAAGGAAATAACAAAAATAAAGGCAGACGTACCGCTAAAAAAACTGGTAGAAAGTCCGTTGTTTCAGAGAACTCCGATCTCGTTAAAAAAATCTCTATTAGAGGTAAATTCATCAGGAATCATAGCAGAATTTAAAAGACAATCGCCTTCTAAAGGAGTTATTAACGATAAAGCTACCATAGAAGATGTTACCAATGGATATTTAGAGGCCAATGTAGCGGCGCAATCTATCTTAACAGATACCTCATTTTTTGGAGGAACCATGGTAGATCTCATGAAAGCTAGAACCATTAATACAACCAAACCAATTTTACGTAAAGATTTTATTGTAGACGGATTTCAGATTGTAGAGGCCAAAGCCATTGGTGCAGATGTTATTTTATTGATAGCCGCTTGTCTAACAAAAGAAGAGCTTAAGAATTACGGTAAATTAGCGGAAGATTTAGGGATGGAAGTATTGTATGAAGTGCATACCCAAGAAGATTTAGATAAGATAGCGCTCCACAATAAAATTATTGGAATTAACAATAGAAACTTAAATACATTTAAGGTAGATCTTGAGAATTCTGTAAATCTGGCAAATCAAATTCCAGATGATTGTATTAAAATAGCTGAAAGTGGTTTGAGTGATCCAAGAATTATTACAGGCCTTAAAGAATACGGGTTTAATGGTTTTTTAATAGGAGAAAACTTTATGAAGACAGAGAATCCTGGAGAGGCATGTGAGGCGTTTATAAGTCAAATTAGATAAAAAATGAAACTAAAGGTTTGTGGAATGAAATATGTAGAAAATATCAAATCTATTGCAGATTTGAATCCTGATTATTTGGGGTTTATTTTCTATAATCGTTCCAAAAGAAACTTTACAGGAACCATTCCTGAGTTGCCAAAGCATATTAAGAAAACGGGTGTTTTTGTGAATGAAGAACTCTCTATTGTTGTTTCATTACAAGAAAAATATCAGCTTCAAGCCATACAATTACATGGAGATGAATCTGTAGCTTACGTTCAAGAACTAAAGAGGTCTTTATCAAATAAAATTGAGATTATTAAAGTAGTTGGTTTGAAAAATGATGCTTATTTTGAAGAGTTAATTTCTTATGAAAAGGAAGTAGATTATTTTCTGTTTGACACCAAAGGAAAAGATAGAGGTGGTAATGGAGTTAAGTTTGATTGGTCTGTTTTAAAAGAGTATCCTTTTTCAAAACCATTCTTTTTAAGTGGAGGAATTGGACCAAACGATGCACAATTAGTGAAAGAAGTAAAAAAATCTGGATTACCAATCTACGCTGTAGATATCAACAGTAAATTTGAAGACAAACCAGGGTTAAAAAATAGTATAAAAGTGATAAATTTTAAGAATCAGTTATAATATGAAATCAAAATTTCATCCAGATAAGCATGGGTACTTTGGGCAATATGGGGGTGCCTTTGTTCCAGAATTACTGTATCCGAATGTAAAAGAATTAGAAGATAATTACATTCAAATTATAGAATCTGAAGAATTTCAACAAGAATACAAGAGCTTGCTAAAAGATTATGTTGGACGGCCAAGTCCGTTGTACTTAGCTAAACGTCTTTCAGAGAAATATGGGGCTCATATTTATTTAAAACGTGAAGATTTAAATCATACTGGTGCACACAAAATAAACAATACAATTGGTCAAATTCTAATTGCGCAAAAACTAGGCAAGACTAAAATAATAGCAGAAACAGGTGCTGGCCAACACGGTGTAGCAACTGCAACAGTTTGTGCCTTAATGGGCTTAGATTGTACTGTTTTTATGGGAGAAAAAGACATTGTAAGACAAGCACCCAATGTAGCTCGCATGAAAATGCTAGGTGCAAAAGTTGTACCCGCTACAAGTGGAAGTAAAACATTAAAAGATGCTACCAATGAAGCTATTCGTTACTGGATTCAGCATCCAGAAACTTTCTATATGATTGGCTCGGTAGTTGGCCCACATCCTCATCCAGACATGGTTGCTCGTTTACAGGCTATTATTTCTGAAGAGATTCAGTGGCAATTAAAAGAGAAAACAGGAAAAACAACACCAGATACTATCATCGCTTGTGTAGGTGGAGGTAGTAATGCCGCAGGAGCATTTTATCATTTTATGGATGATGAAACTGTAGAATTAATTGCTGTTGAAGCAGCTGGTTTAGGAGTGCATTCTGGTGAAAGTGCTGCAACCTCTCAATTAGGAGAAGTAGGGATTATTCACGGAAGTAAAACTATTTTAATGCAAGATGATTATGGCCAAATTATGGAGCCCTATTCTATTTCTGCTGGATTAGACTACCCTGGTGTTGGTCCATTGCATGCTTTTTTATATGAAAGTAAAAGAGCTAAATTTATGAATGCAACAGACAAAGAGGCATTAGCTGCTGCATATGAATTAACAAAGATAGAAGGAATTATTCCTGCTTTAGAAACTGCACATGCATTGGCAGTCTTGCCAAAATTAAGTTTACATAAAGATCAGGTAGTGGTTATTAATTTATCTGGTAGAGGAGATAAAGATTTGGAAACATTTATTAAATATTTAGAATAATGAATATAGCACACATTCAAGAAGAAATTTTAAGTTTACGAGAAGAGTTAAAATCACATAGGCTCTATCAACAATTACAAACTGTAGAAGATATTAAGATTTTTACACAAGATCATGTTTTTGCTGTTTGGGATTTTATGTCGCTTTTAAAAACCTTACAAAGAGAACTTACCTGTGTTTCAATTCCTTGGGTTCCTAGAAAAAAGGGGAAGCTTACTCAGTTTATCAATGAAATAACTTTAGCAGAAGAGAGCGATGTAGATCTTTCAGGTGAAAGTAAAAGTCATTTTGAAATGTATTTAGACGCCATGAGACATATGGGTTCAGACACTCATAAAATTGAAGTTTTTCTGAGTAAAATAGACCAAAAAAGTTCTGTAGAAGAAGCGTTAGATTTAGCAGAAGTTCCTGAAGCTGTCAAAAATTTTGTGAAAGTTACTTTTAAAACAATATACAGTAATGATGCTCACAAAGTAGCCGCAGCCTTTACTTTTGGTAGAGAAGACTTAATACCAGACATGTTTATTGAAATTATTCATCAAACCCACGAACAAGAATCGTTTAAAGATTTTTTATATTATTTAAATAGACATGTAGAGTTAGATGGAGATTCTCATGGCCCTCTTTCATTAGATATGATTGTGGAATTATGTGGAGACGACCAACAGAAGTGGAGTGAGGTTTTGGTAACCGCAAAAGAAGCTTTAGAAGTAAGAATTTCTTTGTGGAATTATATAGCAGATACCATTTCAAAACATAAACTAGAAAAAACACTATTGTGAATTTAATTTCTAACATACTAAAAGAGAAGCCATCTAATAATTTGTCAATTTATTTTACAGCTGGTTTCCCTGGGTTACATGATACTACCAAAGTCATTCAAGAATTGAGCAATGCTAAGGTAGATTTTATAGAAGTGGGTTTGCCATATTCTGATCCATTAGCAGATGGGCCAACTATTCAGAAAAGTAGCCAGAAAGCATTACAAAATGGAATTAACTTAGACATTGTTTTTGATCAATTATTGCAAATTAAAAGGACAAATAAAACACCCTTGGTTCTAATGGGGTATTTGAATCAGTTATTAAAATATGGTGAAGAAAAATTTTGCCAAAAGGTAGTTGATTGTGGAATAGACACACTTATTTTACCAGATTTACCGATGGTAGAATATGAAAATCATTATCAATCATTATTCTGTCTCTTATACACATCTGACGCTGCCGACGAAGAGGATAG